>OKZR01000008.1_pt1 | contig 169030 bp, 144 predicted proteins | sample 1608851 | NCBI WGS metagenome assembly OKZR01 (sample SAMN02674968, study PRJEB24791) | human gut metagenome, SKBSTL038 | isolation source: stool | host: Homo sapiens | place: USA | reverse complement strand
GACCGTGTCTCAGTTCCAATGTGGGGGACCTTCCTCTCAGAACCCCTATCCATCGAAGACTAGGTGGGCCGTTACCCCGCCTACTATCTAATGGAACGCATCCCCATCGTCTACCGGAATACCTTTAATCATGTGAACATGCGGACTCATGATGCCATCTTGTATTAATCTTCCTTTCAGAAGGCTGTCCAAGAGTAGACGGCAGGTTGGATACGTGTTACTCACCCGTGCGCCGGTCGCCATCGGCCTTAGCAAGCTAAGACCATGCTGCCCCTCGACTTGCATGTGTTAAGCCTGTAGCTAGCGTTCATCCTGAGCCAGGATCAAACTCTTCATTGTAATAATATCTTTTCCAACTGTTCAGTTGATAATCTGCTCAAGGATTCCAAATCTATCAATATCAATATTGACGGTTCTTGTTTTTCCGTACACCATATATATATTACATACGGTGCACCGGCTTGTACTACTTGTTTGTTTATCTTAAATCTTTCAAAGAACTCTCATTTATGTTTTGCCATCGTTTCCGAAAGCGGATGCAAAGGTAAGAGATTTTATCGTAACCGCCAAATGTTTTCGAAAGTTTTTTTTGAAAAAGTTTTTTTTCGAAACTTCCATAAAAGGCGGGACGTCCATCCTCCCCAGGTCTTATCCGTTCTCGCTCCCTTAGCCCCGCTAAGGTAAGATACTGGGTGCAGACACTGTCAAGGAAAACTCTCCTACGTTTGTTTCACCAAGTCAGTCACACACTGTCTGAAGTGCCGCATCTCTCTCGATTGCGGATGCAAAGGTAGACCTTTTAACGATTACCAGCAAACATACGAAGGAAAAATTATACGGATTTCCTGAAACTTTTTTGTAATACTCTGAATAACAGATGTGTTACAAAGCATGTTTTTATAACGGAGGACACGGGAGGAAAAAGACACACACATTATAATATTCGCACGCGCGTATAGGGACGGAAAAAGGAAGGGACCCATACGAAAACAGCAGACGAAAAACAAGAAAAGACGGAAAAACGGAAGGCAAACTTGCAAACTTGCAAAACTTGCAGCATCTCCACACACACTAAAAAACAAAACTACCATTTAAGACAAGAACGAAATCAAAGACAATAAATAAGTAAATTCTATAATTCTCTTTATACAAAAAGACAGACCTGTTTTATTCCTCCATTTACAAATAAAAAACTATCCACCTATCAGATGATCCATTAAAAAGACGTATCTTTGCCATTCATTATTTTTAATGCTAACATGAAATACGGAGTAACAAAAAATACATTACTTATTACAGCAGGCATAGTTTGGCTCTTAGCCGGTATCAACATCTTACGTATTGGAATAAGTTGCTGGATAAACGATTCTCATTATTGGTTCTTCAAAGTCTGTGAAGCTACCATAGTATTTCTGTTATTCTTTGGTCTGATATTTCATAAACTTTACAAGAAACATACTCATCGCATATCTCAAAAGAAAGCCAAGAATTGTCCATTCTCTTTCTTCGATGTAAAAGGGTGGATTATCATGGCATTCATGATTACCATAGGTATTTTAACACGCACCCTGCATTTACTACCGGAAGCATTCATTGCTGTATTTTATACAGGATTGTCAGTAGCCCTAATTACAACTGGTACCCGATTTATATGGTACTGGTGGAGAAACAGGCATCTACTAGTCTGATAAGTCATTCGGTCTACAGGGATTTCCACGACGGATGCTATTTTTCCCTCGCACGATGGCAGCGAAACCTCCCCAAAAGAAACGACAGTATCACCAATCACTCTTTCAAATCGCATGTTTCAAGAAATCTACAGGCTACCATACAGGTTGATACCACTAGCAGAGTGAATCGAAGAAAATCATATCATGCTACGCTAAGGTTTCCGCATCGAGCAGATTAATCATACCTGATTGCAAATTGTTATAAGCTCCCGAACAGTTGTTGTCATTGTATGGATTCCTCAACATACAGTTCGGCAACCTCAATGCGGCATACATCTACACCGGTAAACTCCACAATACACTCGCCCACAACCTGCGTTATCCTTGCGCGAAGAAGTAAACCACAAGTATCTTACCTTTTCAGCCGGATAGTCGAAATCACCCCGGTTCTCTCCACTTCCTAGCTTTTCGGGTATTATCAACTGTTCTGTTTCTAGCGTAGAAATATCATTAAGAAAACATACTGCCACGCTGAACAACGGAAAGAGCAATAGTTAAATAATAAATAACCTTTTCATCTTCTATCATTTTTTTATTGGTTGTTACATTCTTCATCTGTCACAACATGGGATGGAGATAAAATAGCACTACCGTAACGACGGTTCAACAGTTCTGATTATGTAGAATCAACACAAGACGATGAGCCAACTGGTTAAATCAAACTAATAAAAAACAATCGCCGCAGAAATAAATGTATAACTCCCTGCGGCAATTGTTTTATTGTAATATCCAAGCACATCGATCTATCAATTGTTTTTTACTATCATTGGCACGTACTTCTATTTCATTCCTTCCTTTTCTGAGAGGGACATCCTTGAACAAACAAACTTTCAAACTGTCTGGTTTCATCTTTCCACACTGACAGTCATTCACGATCAATATCACTTCTTCTACATTCGAAAAAACCTGTACATCAACGAGTGGCTTCACTCGATTCACATTACGACGCCCCGCGATATAAATCATAGGTTCCGGATTCCAATTGGCCCGATAAAAATAATAAGCATCCTTTTTAATCTTGCGATCATGGGTTACCAGCCCTTTGTCATTAATGCCCAGACGATCACCTTCCGTACGATGAGCCGCACCGAAATCAAACATATTCCACACAAAACTAGCCCACACATACGGACGTTCGTTTATTATTTTCCAATTCTGAATGTGATATTCTGTTTGCCAATTCTCTGGATGCCACCAACTTCCGGGAACAGTTTGTACCAATGAATCCTGCTGATGATAGATACTAGCACCCGCACCATATTCGCTGATGGCAATTTTCATTTCGGGATGGTTCTTATGAGTAGCATCCAACCATGTGGCAAGCGTAGCCGGCGTAGCCCCATACCATCCGTCATAGCGATTCCAAGCTATATGATCAGTAATGAAATTCAACGCACCCTCCTGATTACTTGCAGAAGTAGTAGGACGAGTAGGATCCTCTTGATGCGCTATAGCATTCAACTCCTTTATATACTCTACAGGATTGTCTCCCTGCTCTTTTAATTCATTGAACAACCCCCAAAAACAGATACTAGGATGATTGTAATGCTGGCGTATCATCTCTTTCAACTGCTCTTTACCATTTTCACGGAAAGAAGGCTGATCAACAAAACCTTTATCAGCGTATCCTCCCGGCCCCACAAATGGAATCTCAGCCCAAGTAACAATACCATGTTTATCCATTAAATCATACATATAGGTAGCTTGCGGATAATGTGCCAGACGAACAGCATTCACCCCCATATCAAGCATGATACGAGTATCTTCCTCGTGATGCACCGGACAAAGAGCATTACCCACTTCCGCCTTCTCCTGATGACGGCATACACCATGCAGCGGCAAGTGTTTTCCATTCAAGAAAAAACCTTTATCGGGATCCGTGACGTAATAACGTAACCCTAACGGCTGTTCCACTTTGTCCAATTCTTTTCCGTCTTTAATCAAAGTCAACACCGCCTGATACATGAACGGATCCTGCATACCGTTCCAAAGACGCGGATTCTTCAGTATGAACCCTATATCCTCTACCTGTACATCTGTATGAGGAATCATACTTACTTCCTTCTCCGTTTCATACACAGTTTTTTTCCCGTCATTAACCTGCAACCGGAGCACTACTTTCCGGAGTTCTCCCGTTCCATTAGAAAGATTTACGCGTGCACAAATAGTTGCCTGTTTATCCGTAACCTGTTGCTGTATGAGATAAACCCCAGACGATGCATAATCTAACGGAGAAATACACAGGTTATCAGTCAGCAACAGATGTACATCCCGATAAATGCCACCATAAAAATTAAAATCACCGACCAATGGCATTACATCCAACTGCTCGCCATTATTGACACGTACCAGCAATGCATTCTCTTTTCCATATTCCACTTTATCGGTTATCTCGAAGACAAAAGCTCCATAGCCTCCCCGATGCTCACCTATATGTTTACCATTTACAAAGACATTGCTCACGCAATTCGCTCCCTCGAAACGTAAAAAAAGCCGCTTGCCTTGCCACTCGGGACGGATGAATATCTTTTTAGTATAATTACCTATTCCCCGCTTGTAATCGTGCTTACCACTCAAGGCATCCTGCGCATTCCAAGTATGAGGCAAGTCTACCCTACGTGCAGCACTAGCATTTACTTGATGGGAAAAACGGAAACTCCAATCCTGATTGATAAGCTTATCTTCTCTTTGTGCCAACACCTGCATGCTGAAAGCTGCGGCAAATAATACGGTGAAAGTTCTTCTGAGGTTTTTCATATGTATTTTTATTATTATACTTTGATTTATGTTCCAACAGCAAAAATAGACAAAAAACTTGAGAGAGCAACTAAAAAAACAGAAGAATAGTTGAATACGAAAAAGGTAAAAGTCAAAACCGCCGTGAATAACTTTTCTTCTGATATTCACAGCGGCATATATTATAAGCAAAATAATAAATCAACACATATCCTCTCAGAGATTTTTCCAAGCATTTCTTAATAATATTTCGTATAGAAGCATGCTAAAAAATACCGATATAATTACAAATATAAAATCCAACGATATATTATCTTATTATTTTACATTTAGCTTATAACCAATAGAGAGGGTTAAACTGTTATAATTTACACCTATATTATCATTTTTAGATTCTTTCCCAAGTGACATTTCATATTGAAGCTTAACCGTCCACCTCCGATTTTCAAGACCTACAGCGGATGCCATTCCCCAGTCGAAATTTCTCGCATGCTGATATAGAAACTGGTTGCTACCACCCTCCGCACTTTCTCCCACACCAGGATATCCTTCAATCCAACCGGAAGAAGGCATAGTTAGATAATATGGATTGCTGTCAATATGATTTTTGATACAATATCCTATATATGGTCCTATCTCAAAGAAAAATTTAGTGGAATTGTTGCTATGGATAGAGAATTTAGCTAAAATAGGAACTTGTAAAAAATGCCTTGTCTGAGAAACATTTTCTATCCATGTAGCATCTCCATTACTATATGTTCCGCCATTATTCACAGAGTATCCTCTAAAAGTATAATATAATCCCGACTTCATAGAGAACATATTATTAACATTATAATCTGCAGATATCCCTAAACGAGTGGATGGACGCCAACATTCTCCATATCCAGTTCTTTGTATTGCAGATAACCCTGCTTCGGTTGCCCATGTAACACGCTGAGCATTAGCCCACATGCTACAAGAAAAAACAACAGCAAATAATAATACTTTTTTCATTGAAAAATAAATTAAAGTTAGTAATTCTATAGTTTATACTATCGTGTCGCTATAATCTTTTTCATCATAATAACTTCATTTTTTGACAGAATGACAACAAAGTTCCGTTTTACCCCCATCCATGAAATCATTTTTATTTCAAACTAACATTTTACCAAACCAATAAAATTGAATGTAAGTACGATATAGCGATGACTGATCCGCTAAAAAACAATACAATGGAAACAAGCAATAAGTATTGTTTCAGGCTTACAAAAGAAGAAGCCATTTTAAATTAACACATTGAATGCATGATTTTTTATATATTTCCACATCAACAACAATTCATCTTGGTACACAATAAAAAAGGAGCCACCCAATGAACTAAAGCCATCGACAAACTAAGGTCAGAATATCCTCTTGACTTATTATTGAAGTTGAGAAAGATGATTCTGTCTGTATTCTATTATCATCTGAAATACCTGAAACAAACAATAAATATGCCATGAAGAAAAAACATAAAGCCTATCGTCACATAACTGCGGAAAATATATCTATCTCCATTTTGCAAAATCATACTATTCCAAAACATTCATTTGTGGATCATCCGCTCCAATCCATTAGCAAGCAGTGCCTGGGAACAGGCAATATTCCGGTGAATAAATCTGAGTCAGTAGATTTTTATTGGGAGTAATTTTTACCCTCATACAGTATTGCATGAGAAAAAAAAGTTCCGGTTATGCTTTGACAGAATACCTATACTTGAATGGTTCAAGATGAAATTCAAAGAGTACAAAAAGAGGAAAAACAGACCGAAAAGAGGATTAAGAACATAATATTCAATAACAAAAAAAAATAAAAATGCAATTTTGACAGTCAATAAATTGCATTTTTATTTCTATTTTTGTGGTTATCTGCGAGGCTGAATAATAATATAAATTTAACAAGATGTCATGAAAAAGAAAATGATTATTATATTTTTAAGTACAAGCATATCGCTACTATTTTCTTCATGTTCAACTATACTAGAAATTATAACAGGAGATAGACAGTGTATATATCCTAATTGCACAGAACGGGCTACCAGCAACTCAGCTTATTGCTCATATCACAAACCGTACTACTTAAAATAAACATTTATCTACGTAATTAACACGTTGAAAAAGATTTAAAATGCCTTATTTCAAAATATTTTCAGGTATTTGAGGGAATAGAGTTACATCTCCATTCACTACGTATTCCGTACCCTCTTCTTGCATTTGCATCGTAGGAGCAAGTGCAATATCTGAACGTATGTTTACAAACTTTGATAGTTGGTCCCAATCCACACCTAAATACTTATTTAGAATACTATATATTGCAGAAGAAGGACCTATCAAATTAAATTTATGACTTGATGCAGAAATATTTTCATTAGTTAGTTTGCCATCTTCGTCTGTTTTATAGGTTAATGTCAGAAATGGCATTGTTTCATATGAGAGGTTGGGATTATTATTTTTCTCGACAGAGAATTTATAACACCCCTTACTTATAAAATTCTCATCTACTTTATGCTCTAAATAATTAATACCCAATCTTACATATAATAAAATGTAAAATTGAGTATCTATTATGTAATCTACTGATAATCAGTATTTTCGCGGTGCGTACGGGACTCGAACCCGTGACCCCATGCGTGACAGGCATGTATTCTAACCAACTGAACTAACGCACCAATAATTTTGATAGTCTCTCTTCCGACGCTTTCTCTCTCGATTGCGGGTGCAAAGGTACGCATTATTTTTAAATCTGCAAGCGTTTTGGCAAAAACCATAAAAAAAATATTTTCCAACTCCCTTCACCTCCCCACCCTAAAAATTACGATATTGTTATTATTTTAATCTTTTCAACAAACTTCTTGTTATAAAATTTAGCTTATTGGCAATAATTCGCTATTTTTGTGCACTCAATAGATTAAAATCGAAAATTAGGGAAAAAGATGAATACAACTGCAAAATTATTGTTGCACTGCCCAGACCAACCAGGCATTTTGGCAGAAGTCACAAACTTTATTACAATTAACAAAGGTAATATTGTCTACTTAGACCAATATGTGGACCATGTAGAAAATATATTTTTCATGCGTATAGAATGGGAAATAAAGGATTTCTTTATTCCTAAAAATAAAATAGAAGATTATTTTGAAACCTTGTATGCCCAAAAATATGAAATGAAATTCCGTCTTTATTTCTCGGATGTAAAACCCAAAATGGCCATATTTGTTTCCAAACTGTCCCATTGCCTGTTCGATATGCTGGCACGCTACACGGCCGGAGAATGGAATGTGGAAATTCCGCTGATTATAAGTAACCATCCCGACCTTCAGCATGTGGCAGAACGTTTCGGTATACCGTTCTATCTCTTCCCTATTACTAAAGAGAACAAAATGGAACAGGAAAAAGCAGAAATGGAGCTGTTGGAAAAACATAACATCAATTTCATTGTACTGGCACGCTATATGCAAGTGATTTCCGAACAAATGATTGAAGCATATCCCAACCGCATCATCAACATACACCACTCTTTCCTCCCTGCGTTCGTTGGTGCAAAACCTTATCATGCAGCGTTTGAACGAGGAGTAAAAATCATTGGTGCGACCAGCCATTATGTTACCTCCGAACTGGATGCCGGTCCTATCATTGAGCAAGATGTAGTACGCATCACACACAAGGACACTGTGCAGGATTTAGTAAGTAAAGGTAAAGATTTGGAAAAAATAGTCCTTTCTCGTGCTGTTCAGAAACATATTGAACGAAAAGTATTGGCTTATAAAAATAAAACAGTTATCTTTAGCTGATGAAAATTGCTGTCGTAAAATATAATGCAGGAAACATCTACTCCGTAGACTATGCACTGAAGCGCCTTGGAGTAGAAGCAACCATCACTTCCGATAAGGAAGTATTGATGAGTGCCGACAAAGTTATCTTCCCCGGTGTGGGCGAAGCCGAAACAACCATGAGCCATCTCCGGAAAAACCGGTTGGATGAAGTTATTAAAAACTTAAAACAACCTGTACTAGGTATCTGCCTGGGAATGCAGCTGATGTGCCGGCACTCCGAAGAAGGAAATGCCGACTGCTTGGGCATCTTTGATACTGATGTAAAGTTGTTCAGCCCCACCCGGCATGAAGACAAAGTACCCCATATGGGATGGAACACCCTGACTCATGTACGCAGCGACCTGTTCAAAGGATTCACCAAAGAAGAATTTGTATACTTCGTACATAGCTTCTATGTGCCTCTGAACGAGTTTACGGCAGCACAAACAGATTATATCCTCCCCTACAGTTCGGCCTTGCACAAAGATAATTTCTATGCGACACAGTTCCATCCGGAAAAGAGCGGAGCCGTGGGCGAACGAATCCTGAGGAACTTTTTAGAATTGTGAACCATTACATTATATATAACAATGCATAAGAAGAAATAGATATGATAGAGTTAATTCCTGCCATCGACATTATTGATGGCAAATGCGTCCGTCTTTCTCAAGGAGATTATAACACACAGAAAGTATATAACGAAAACCCGGTTGAGGTTGCCAAAGAATTTGAAGCCCATGGGATTCATCGTCTGCACATTGTCGATCTGGATGGAGCAGTTTCACGCCATGTTGTGAATTACCGTGTACTGGACCAAATCGCCAGCCGCACTTCTCTGGTCATTGATTTTGGAGGAGGGATAAAAACAGACGAGGACCTAGTCATCGCTTTCGACAATGGCGCACAAATGGTAACCCTGGGCAGCGTAGCCGTGAAAAATCCCGGGCTTTTCAAAAAATGGCTGGAACAATACGGAAACGAGAAAATCATTCTGGGAGCTGATGTAAAGGAGAATAAAATTTCTGTCAATGGCTGGAAAGAAGAAAGTCAGCAGCAGTTGATCCCTTTTTTGAAAGATTATACTAAAGAAGGGGTTTTCAAGGTGTTATGTACCGACATCAGCCGTGACGGAATGTTGCAAGGGCCTTCCGTGGAACTATACCAGCAAATCCTGAAAGAGTTCCCGAATATGCATCTGATAGCCAGCGGAGGAGTAAGCTGTATACAGGACATTATCGACCTGGAAATAGCCAAAGTTCCGGCTGTTGTTTTCGGCAAGGCATTATACGAGGGAAAAATTACATTGAAAGACTTAAACCGTTTCATGTAAGAGCAAATCATGTTAGCAAAAAGAATCATACCTTGCCTGGACATCAAAGACGGGCAGACCGTAAAAGGAACCAATTTCGTAAACTTACGTCAAGCAGGTGATCCGGTAGAACTGGGGCGTACCTACAGTGAACAGGGAGCTGACGAACTGGTCTTTCTCGATATCACTGCCAGCCATGAAGGGCGCAAAACCTTTACCGATTTGGTAAAACGGGTAGCGGCCAATATCAATATCCCCTTTACTGTAGGAGGAGGTATAAACGAACTGAGCGACGTAGACCGGCTATTGAATGCAGGAGCTGACAAAGTTTCTATCAATTCATCAGCCATCCGCAATCCGGATTTGGTAGACAAGATTGCCAAACATTTCGGTTCACAGGTCTGTGTGGTAGCCATTGACGCCAAGCAGACTGAAACCGGGTGGAAATGCTATCTGAACGGCGGCCGGATTGAAACCGACAAGTACCTGTTTGACTGGGCTAAAGAGGTGAACAACCGCGGGGCAGGAGAAATTCTTTTCACGAGCATGAACCATGACGGAGTGAAAAACGGATATGCCAACGAAGCCCTCTCCACCCTGGCGGATTTACTGACAATTCCCGTCATCGCATCTGGAGGCGCCGGATGCATGGAACATTTCCGCGATACATTTGCAAAAGGGAAAGCAGATGCTGCATTAGCAGCCAGCGTTTTTCATTTCGGAGAAATTAAAATTCCCGAATTAAAACAGTATCTTTGCGAGCAAGGAATTAATGTGAGGTTATAACTCTGTTTTTAATTGCATCTAAATCTGTTTCCACTACCATCCCAAACAGGATGAAAGACTGGCAAACGACCTTCAGATCCTCATTCCACTCTGAATGACGATGCTGATGAAATTTTAAACAAGTTCTATACAACACCGATAATATAACAATAAAATATAGAAAAATGGATTTGAATTTCGAAAAAATGAACGGGTTGATCCCCGCCATCATACAAGACAACAGCACCAGCAAAGTACTGATGTTAGGGTTTATGAATGAAGAAGCATACCGAAAGACAGTGGAAACCGGTAAAGTAACCTTCTTCAGCCGTACCAAGAACCGTCTGTGGACAAAAGGTGAAGAAAGCGGGAATTTCCTGAATGTTGTTTCTATAAAAGAAGACTGTGACAAGGATACCCTGCTGATCAAAGTAAATCCGGCAGGTCCTGTATGTCACACCGGAACAGATACTTGCTGGGGAGAAGAAAACAAAGAAGACATCATGTTCCTGAAGGAATTACAAGATTTCATTGACAAACGTCACGAGGAAATGCCCGCAGGCTCTTACACCACCAGCCTGTTCGAATCCGGTATCAACAAAATGGCACAGAAAGTAGGCGAGGAAGCCGTGGAAACGGTTATCGAAGCTTGTAACGGAACCGACGAACGCCTCATCTACGAAGGAGCCGATCTGATATACCACATGATTGTACTGCTCACCTCAAAAGGCTATCGCATCGAAGACCTTGCCCGTGAATTGAAAGAACGTCATAGCGCTACGTGGAAAAAACATTAAAATGATGGACGAAGCTCTCATTCGATATAAAAACGTATATATCAACCAACAAGAGTTAGGCGTATTGGAAGATGTAAACCTGGAACTGAACAAGGGTGAATTTGTTTACCTCATTGGAAAAGTCGGTTCCGGAAAAACCTCATTACTGAAAACAATTTACGGTGAGCTGGATATACAGTCAGGAGAAGCTGAGGTGTTAGGCTACAACATGACTAACATCAAGCGGAAGCATATTCCCGAACTGCGTCGCCGTTTAGGCATTGTCTTTCAAGATTTTCAGTTACTGACAGACCGCACCGTACACGCAAACCTCAGTTTTGTATTGCGCGCCACCGGATGGACAAACAAAGCAACCATCAAAGCACGCATTGAAGAAGTACTGGACCAAGTGGGAATGACCGGCAAAGGATACAAAATGCCCAACGAGCTATCGGGTGGCGAGCAACAACGCATTGTTATCGCCCGTGCCATCCTGAACCGGCCGGACATTATTCTGGCCGACGAGCCGACGGGTAACCTGGACACCGAAACAGGGCGCAAAATTGTAGAACTTCTGAAATCCATTTGTGCTACAGGCTCCGCCATCATGATGACCACCCATAATCTGCATCTCCTGTCGGAATATCCGGGAGTTGTCTACCGCTTTGAGAATCATCATATCAAAGAAGTAACTCACGAATACAGCCGGATGGAAAGAAGTCAAAATGAGACCGAAAAAGGAGAAAAAACGACAGTTACACCCCAAGAAACGGCAGAATAAGTAGATGAATGATAAATATCATCGCTAAAATGCTGATTTTTGCAGTCTTATTTGTATATTTGCACGCTAATTATCAATATAGGAACAATTAAAATACGAAACGAAAAATGAAAGTTTTAAAGTTTGGAGGTACTTCGGTAGGTTCTGCACAAAGAATGAAAGAAGTAGCCAAATTAATTACCGACGGTGAACAGAAGATTGTTGTACTTTCAGCCATGTCTGGAACAACAAACACGTTGGTTGAAATTTCGGATTATCTGTATAAGAAAAATCCCGAAGGTGCGAATGAAATCATTAACAGACTGGAGGCTAAATATAAACAGCATGTTAATGAACTTTATTCTACTGACGAGTATAAGCAGAAAACACAGGAATTTATAAAAGCACAGTTCGATTATATTCGTTCGTATACAAAAGATATTTTCACACTGTTCGAAGAAAAAGTAATCCTGGCACAAGGCGAATTGATCTCCACCAACATGGTTACCAACTATTTGCAGGAACAAGGAGTCAACGCCATCTTACTTCCGGCATTGGAATTCATGCGCACGGACAAGAACTCGGAGCCCGATCCTGTATATATCAAAGAAAAACTGGCCGCACAGCTGGAAATACATCCGGATGCTGAAATTTATATCACACAAGGTTTTATCTGCCGTAACGCCTATGGCGAGATAGATAATCTGCAACGTGGCGGAAGCGACTATACCGCATCACTGATCGGTGCCGCTGTAAACGCCTCCGAAATCCAGATATGGACAGATATTGACGGTATGCACGATAATGACCCGCGCATCGTAGACAAGACTTCTCCTGTACGTCACTTGCACTTCGAAGAAGCTGCCGAGTTGGCCTACTTTGGTGCGAAGATTCTGCACCCTACTTGCGTACAGCCTGCCAAATATGCCAATATTCCCGTCCGTCTGCTTAATACAATGGAACCTACAGCCCCGGGGACTTTGATTTCCAATGATACGGAAAAAGGCAAAATCAAGGCAGTTGCAGCCAAAGACAACATCACTGCCATCAAGATCAAATCAAGCCGTATGTTACTGGCCCACGGCTTCTTGCGCAAAGTATTCGAAATCTTCGAAAGCTATCAGACCTCTATCGACATGATCTGTACTTCAGAGGTCGGTGTTTCCGTATCCATTGATAACACCAAACATCTGAATGAAATTCTGGACGACTTGAAGAAATATGGTACAGTAACCGTAGATCAGGATATGTGTATCATCTGTGTAGTCGGTGACCTGGAATGGGAAAACGTAGGCTTTGAAGCCAAAGCGTTGGACGCCATGCGCGACATACCGGTACGTATGATTTCATTCGGCGGTAGCAACTACAATATTTCTTTCCTGATTCGTGAAGAAGACAAGAAGAAAGCATTGCAGTCATTAAGCGATCATTTATTCAACAATAAATAATTTCTACTGTAGGGGCGGATTGAATCCGCCCGAATACATCCCACTCTACAAAGTTGGTGTTTTCGGGCGAATTTAATTCGCCCTTGCTCATAAAAACAAAATACAATATGAAAGGAACATTCCCCGTAAACAAGTTCAGAGAGTTGGAAACTCCCTTCTACTATTACGATGTCAATGTGCTGCGAGAAACCTTGTCATGCATCAACAAAGAAGCAGGCAAATACAATAATTTCTGCGTGCATTACGCCGTGAAGGCCAATGCTAACCACAAAGTCCTGACAATTATCCGCGAAAGCGGTCTGGGAGCCGACTGTGTAAGTGGCGGAGAAATCCGCGCAGCCATTAAGGCCGGATTCCCGACAAACAAAATAGTCTATGCTGGTGTAGGCAAGACAGACTGGGAAATTAATCTGGGTCTGGATTATGATATTTTCTGCTTCAACGTAGAGTCCGTACCCGAACTGGAAATCATTAACGAACTGGCTGCCGCCAAAGGCAAAACAGCCCGTGTAGCTTTCCGTATCAATCCGAATGTAGGTGCGCATACCCATGCAAATATCACCACCGGACTAGCAGAGAACAAATTCGGGATCAGCATGGAAGATATGGACAAAGTGATTGATATGGCCGGAACATTGCCTCATGTAAAATTTGTAGGCTTACATTTCCACATCGGTTCTCAGATTCTGGATATGGGTGATTTTGTAGCCTTGTGCAACCGTGTAAACGAACTACAGGAAAAACTCTATGCCCGCCAAATCATAGTAGAACATATCAATGTAGGCGGCGGGTTAGGAATTGATTATGCACACCCCAACCGTCAAGCCATCCCCAACTTCACGGAATACTTTGCCACTTATCACAAGCATCTGAAACTGCGCCCCCAGCAGACTTTACATTTCGAACTGGGACGTGCCGTAGTAGGACAGTGCGGCAGCCTTATCAGCAAAGTGATTTATGTAAAGCAAGGAACCAACAAACAGTTTGCCATATTAGATGCCGGCATGACCGACTTGATTCGTCCTGCCCTCTATCAGGCATACCACAAAATAGAAAATATCACTTCGGAAGAACCTATGGAAACTTACGATGTGGTAGGCCCCATCTGCGAATCATCCGATGTATTCGGCAAGGCTATTGATTTGAACAAAGCACACCGTGGCGACCTTTTCGCTCTCCGTTCAGCAGGAGCATATGGTGAAATTATGGCATCGGCTTACAATTGTCGTGCATTGCCCAAAGGATATACCTCAGAAGAGTTAGTATAAACCAACTCCAACTGCCTGAATAAATAAGAAACAGCGCCGCTTTGATGCAAAGCGGCGCTGTTTCTTATTTATCTTCCGGAATGAAATCTTCTTTTATAAATTCATCATACACACGCCGTGGATGATCCGCTTTTGAAAATCCATTATTACCAAAATTCTGTTCACGGAACTTCTTTAGCTTTAAATTATCTTCCGCATACTCACGCAAAGTTTTCTGTTTGCCTCCTAATATGGAACTATCCAGCACCTCACATTCCAACAGATTTTCCTTCGGAGTAATTATTGGAAGGAGCTTCTGTTCCAAAAAACCGCGATAGGCCCCCACATACTCGCACCAGCACTCCCCCTTCACCTCATAAATACGATACGTGTACTTAGACAAAGCAGTTCTAATAAAAATTTCATTCCCCATCACCTCGGCCACGGCTTCTAAGTTATAAGCCAAGTCTTTAATCTTGATAATCTTCTTTCCTGACTCATCTTCCTTGATTTCCGTAGCCCAAAAGTCGGAATGCATAAGCTGATCAAGTATATTGATCAAACTTTCTTTAATCTCAAATTGTATTCTCATAATAATTGCCCGTTGGTCAGGACTTGTTACAGGTTTCAGTTAACTTCTTTAAATATAGCAATTATACTTGAAAAATATTCACGAAAACACACTTTTAACATTAAATTATAATTAAATCTGAACTTTTGAATAAATAAAGAATATTCATCCTGCTACAATTCAATTATTTGCTGTATTTTTGCACGTTTTTAAAACAGATCACACATGGAACCATTCACCATAGATATAATCTTACCAATAGCTTCGGGAGCCTTATTCACCACGCAGGCCGTTTACTATCTGGGGCTATATAACAAACTATACACTCACAGCAGAGAAACAGCATATGCCACTGATATAAATACCCAAAATCCTCCACTGTCTGTCATCATTGTGGCAAAAGACGCAGCCCACGAATTACAAGAAAACCTCCCATTTATTTTAGAGCAGGACTATCCGGAATTCGAAGTGATTGTGATTTACGACCGCCCGGCGGATGATTGTGACAATACGTTGAAATTACTGGAAGACAAATATCCCAATCTCTATCATACCTTTATCCCCGACAGTGCACGCTACATCAGCCACAAGAAACTGGGAATAACAATGGGAATTAAAGCCAGCCGCCATGAATGGCTGGTATTTACCGAACCCGATTGCCGTCCGCAAAGCAATCAATGGCTGAAACAGATGGCACGTAATTTCACACCTGCCACCGAAATCGTTTTAGGCTACAGCAACTACGAAAAAGTACCGGGATGGTTTAATAAGAAAATCACTTTCGACACGTTGCTGAATTCTATGCGTTATCTGGGTATGGCTGTTTCCGGACATCCCTACATGGGCACAGGACGGAATATGGCTTATCGGAAAACACTGTACTACAAGCAGAAGGGATTTGCCTCCCACCTGAATCTGCAACGTGGAGAAGATGATTTGTTCATCAATGAAACAGCCCGTGCACACAATACACGAGTTGAAGCCAGCCCTGAAAGTCTGATGCGAATCGCCATGCCTAAATATAAAAGAATATGGTGTGAAGAGAAAATAAGCTATGCGGCTACCAGCCGGTTATTTCATGGAACCGCCCGTTATCTCATGGGATTTGAGACTTGCAGCAGATTCTTGTTCTATACAGCCATCATCGCCACTATAACCATCAGTATTCTTCTCCACCAATGGACTATTGCAGGCATTGCCGTTTTGCTATGGTCAGCACGCTTCACGATGCAACTGATTGTTTTCAGAAAAACCGCCAAAGTTTTTGGCGAACGGAAGTTCTGTGCACTACTCCCCTTATTCGATTTTCTGCAACCTGCATGGAATGGGGTATTCAAATTACAACGTAAATTCAGACGGAAAAATGAGTTTATGAGAAAATAAAAAGAGAATGAAACCAACTATACATTTCTTAATTTAATAATACGAATTATGATCAGATTAAATGTTTTTATCCAAGTAAACGAGAGTAACCGCAATGCTGTCTTAGAAACAGCAAAGGAATTGGTAGCGCAATCTTTAAACGACAAGGGTTGCATCGCTTATGATATCTTTGAGAGCGCGACACGGAAAGATGTCCTTATGATTTGCGAAACATGGAAAGATGCTGAGTCACTGGATGCACACGAAAAAGCTGCACATTTTATAACCTTGGTTCCTAAATTGCAAGAATTGGGCAAGATGAAATTAGAAAAATTTGAATTCTAAATCCGGTTATCCATCTTGATCCGACAAAAACAAATCAGGGCTTGTTTATACAAACCCTGATTTGTTTTTATCCGCCAAGAAAGGTTATGCAAGAAACACTTTTCCACCAATGTAATCACTGCCTGAAAAAACAGAAGAGTATCACATTATCCAGCATAACAAATTGAAACCTTTTATCGCTTTATATTCTCTAACACACCCCAAACAGCCCCTTTTTCATTGTTTTCACCCACCCATGCACATGCAATATTATTCGGTAAAACTATAAATGTAACAATTTAAAACCTTTGTTTTACAACGAAATATCACAAATATTGTTTGTTTTATATCATATTTCGCTTCAATAAGATTTAATATGTATATTATTTGCATATTAAAGACAATTATTCTACTTTTGCACCCGTTTTAAAAACAACAAAAAGTTTCAAATTGAAAGCATAAGTATGAAAATAATCTGGTCCATCCGTTCTTTCAACTTTACCAACATACCGTAAATGCGTTTGTCCAAAAGCGTGTTATAAGTAATATTGTAAAATCAGAAAAACAGTTGAATCTCATGTTTACTTTCATTTCTATAATGGCTGTCGGAGTCCTTATAGGCTATCCCTTACGCCACAAATCCCAAGTACGCAAGATCACTCCTCTCATCCATATCGTGGTCTGTCTGCTACTTTTCTTACTCGGTCTCTCTATTGGTCTTAACAGACTGATTATTGACAATCTTGGTTACTTCTGCGGCCAGGCAGCCGTCATCTCCTCATTAAGCATATTGGGCAGCATGATGGCCTCCCTTGCAGTATACCACATCTTTTTCAAAGGAAAGGGGGCAAGCGGTGAAAAGTAGTCTTGTAACTCTAGCCTTTTTCTTGTTTGGCTGCGTAGCCGGAGTCAGCTATGCGGTGGACTTCGACGTACACCAAACCTCTGTATATGTACTATATGTACTGATGCTGTTACTCGGCATTAATCTTGGAAGCAACCGCAACCTCAGGCAGTTTGTCTTATCCCTCAATTTCAGAACACTGCTTGTACCCCTTGCCACCGTAAGCGGCACTCTGTTGTTTTCCGCCATCGGAGGCTTTCTCTTGAGCCGCTGGAGTATTTTCGACTGCATGGCTGTCGGAAGCGGATTCTCCTATTATTCCGTTTCCTCCATCCTTATCACGCAGATCAAATCCCCCTCCATCGGTGTGCAGCTTGCTACCGAATTGGGGACCATCGCACTACTATCCAATATTTTCCGGGAAATGACCGCCTTGATAGGAGCTCCCCTTTTCCGCAAATATTTCGGTTATCTGGCGCCTATCTCGGCGGCGGGCATCGGTTCTTCCGACATTTCCCTGGCAGCCATCGCACGCTGCTCCGGACCGGAAGCCGTACCCGTGGCCATCGTCCACGGCATACTGATAAACATAAGCATGCCTTTCTTCGTTTCTTTCTTCTGCAAACTGTGAACTGAAGGAAGTGACATACTATACGTAACTTTACATTCTCTCTATAAAGAACCGGCCCTGTCACGAATTCGCAGCAGGGTTGGTTCTAACACATCCGCCCGACTAAAGCATTTCTTCCTAACAATTAGGTCTTTTCTTTCTATCAACTACTACAGACTTTCACAACAGACTGTACAGTCCATTACATCAGACCGTACAGTCCACTATAATGGACTATACGATTCACTGTAGGAGACTGTAGTACATTACCGCATAAAAAGACTTAATCATAAGGGAAAAAGACCTTAGCATTATAGGAAAAAAGGATTAATACCGGATATACGGAAAACGCAGAAAGAGAATCTTCTCATTCAAACCGAATAGATTTTGCCGGATGAATACGCGTCACCAGAAATGACGGCCCGACAAGCATCAGCACCGACACCAGCAAAGTACAGACATTCAGCAACAAATAAATCCAAATGTTGAATTCAACAGGAACACGATCTACATAATAAGTGGCAGGGTCCAGTTTGAAAAGATGAAATTGAGATTGAATAAAGCATAATGCCACCCCGATGATATTTCCCCATAGCATCCCCCTGCCTATCAAGAATACAGAAAAACTGAGGAATATCTTACGGATAGCAAAATTATCAGCTCCCAATGCTTTCAGCACCCCGATCATATTGGTACGCTCCAGAATGATAATCAGCAAACCGGATATCATGGTGAATCCGGCCACCCCCGTCATGAGAAACAAGATAACCCACACATTCATATCCAGCAAATCCAGCCATGCAAATATCTGAGGATTGACTTCCTCCACCGTCTGAGTATAGTAAGTACCTCCGTATGCATCCACCTGCGTATCCACCCGTGCACGGATTTCCTCCTTCACCGGCTCCAACCGGCTATACTCATTCACTTCCAGTTCCATACCACTCACCTGCCCTTTCTGCCAGCCATTCAAACGGTTCACCGTATATAAGTCGGTTATCAGAAACAAATCATCGTATGCGGAAAAATTGGTCTGATAGATGCCGGCGACAGTAAGACGGCGGGCGCGCACATTATCCTCTATATAATAGGTATAGATTTTATCACCCAGTTTCAGATGAAGCTTGTCGGCAATAGTGCGGGACACCAATACCTTATTGGTAGAGGCAGTATCCGAGAAAACAGGAATTTCCCCTTCCTGCAAATGATTCTTTAAAAACCTCCAGTCGTATTCATGAGAAACACCTTTCAGTACCATTCCCTGAAAGCTGTCGTCTGTCATAATCATTCCCGGCTTGGTGGAATAGCGCTGCACGTGCTTCACTCCTTCCAGTGTTTTCAACAGATGGAGCAAACTGTCGTTGGCAACGATGGGAACCGTCTGATAAGATTGCTGGGAGTCGAAGTTAGTTATTACGATATCGGACCCCAAGCCTACCACCTTGTCGCGTACCTCATGTTTGAAACCGATCACCACCGCTACCGACACAATCATGACGGCCAGCCCGATGGCTATGCCCAGCATAGCAATGCGGACGGCAGGCTTGGACACCTCTTTTCCACCCTCATTGCTGCGATAGATGCGTCTGGCAATAAAGAGCTTCCAGTCCATATCAGTCTTCTACCCTTCCGGGATATGCTTCCAATGCCTTACGCAGTACGAACAACGCACGGACCAAATCCTCTTTCTTCAACACGTAGGCAATACGCACCTCATTACGGCCTGCACCGGGAGTGGTATAGAATCCGGCAGCCGGAGCCATCATGACCGTCTCGCCTTCATAGTTGAATTCCGACAGACACCATGCACAGAACTTCTCGCTGTCGTCCACCGGTAATTTGGCAACCGTATAGAATGCACCCATCGGTATGGGCGAATAAACACCCGGAATACGGTTCAGCCCGTCAATCAGGCACTTACGGCGCTCCACGTATTCGTCATACGTCTCGCGTGTGTACTCTTCGGGGGCATCCAATGAAGCCTCGGCAGCAATCTGACCGATCAAAGGAGGGCTCAGACGTGCCTGGCAGAACTTCATGACAGCATTTCTCACTTCCTTATTCTTGGTAATCAACGCACCGATACGGATACCGCATTCGGAATAACGCTTGGACACCGAGTCTATCAGTACCACATTTTCTTCAATGCCTTCCAAGTGACAGGCAGAGATATAAGGAGAACCGGTATAGATAAACTCGCGGTACACTTCATCCGAGAACAGGTAAAGATCATACTTCTTCACCATGTCACGAATCTGGTTCATCTCGCGGCGGGTATACAAATAGCCGGTCGGATTATTCGGGTTACAGATCAGAATAGCTTTTGTGCGTTCGTTTATCAACTCCTCGAACTTCTCCACTTTCGGCAGGGAGAACCCTTCCTCGATGGTAGTCGTCACCGTGCGGATCACGGCTCCGGCCGAAATGGCGAACGCCATATAGTTGGCATAGGCAGGTTCCGGCACAATGATCTCATCTCCCGGATTCAAGCAACTCAGAAAAGCAAACAGCACCGCTTCCGAACCTCCGGTAGTGATGATGATATCATCGGCAGACAAGTTGATGTCATATTTCTTATAATAACCCACCAGTTTCTCGCGATAGCTGCGGTATCCCTGGCTGGGACTATATTCCAAAACGGTACGGTCAATATTACGAATCGCATCAAGGGCCGCTCGCGGAGTAGGCAGGTCGGGCTGACCGATATTCAGGTGATACACATGAATTCCTCTCTGTTTTGCAGCATCGGCCAGCGGTGCCAATTTGCGAATTGGCGATGCGGGCATCTCGTTTCCTCTGATGGATATTATTGGCATAATGTTATAAAAATTATTTAATCGAAGTGCAAAGATAGACTTTCGCAACCAACCGAGCAAACAATTAATTAAGAATTTAAATCTTTGTTATCTTAATGCGCATTTTTTAGGGTTATTAAAAAAAAACATGTAAGTTTGTTCCAGTAAAACAAAGCAAAATATCAAATGAATCTATACCTGATAACCTTCCAGTCCTCCTTGAACAGAATTGAATCTGTATATGATTGCCATAAAGATTTATTTGTGGAAATCGAGAAGTTTTTCACGCTTCATCTGGTACCATATACAGAGGCTGCAAGTATTCCGGCAGATGCCTACCGGATGGCTTTCATCGCTTCGGGCGGGGTAGAAAAAATGGTCACCCAACACTTCGAACTACTTCCCTATCCTATCCATCTGCTGACCGACGGACAACAGAACTCACTGGCTGCTTCCCTGGAAATAGCTACATGGATACGCAGCAAAGGAATGAAAGTACATATTATTCATGGCACTATCCCCAATATGGTGAAACAACTGATAGATCATCACAAGGCTTTCGCCGCCCAGCGCGAGGTAAGAGGAAAACGAATAGGAGTTGTGGGATATTCTTCTCCGTGGCTGGTGGCCAGCAATGTAGATTACCTGCTTGCCAAACGCCGCTGGGGAATAGAGTTCATTGATATCCCCATGGAGGAAGTGTATTGTCTGTTTTATCAGATAAAGGATGATGATATAGGATATGAGGCGTCCGTATTTGCCAACCGTGCCATTGCCTGCCGGGAAGGAACTCCGGAAGATTTGCTGAAAGCCATGCGTCTTTATCAGGCCGTGAAAATAATCTGCGAAAAGAAAAAGCTGGATGCGGTAACCCTCTCCTGCTTCTCGTTGATTGAGAAATTAGGAACTACCGGATGTCTGGCACTTGCCCTGCTGAATGATGAAGGCATCCCGGCCGGATGTGAAGGAGACTTGCAATCCATCTTTACTCTGCTCATCGCCAAGACACTGACCGGCCAGGCAGGATTCATGGCGAATCCGGCATTCATCAACGATGACCAGAACGAAATAGTGATGGCTCACTGTACGATTGCCACCAAAATGGTGGATCAGTTTATCATCCGGAATCATTTTGAAACGGAGACCGGGATAGCCATACAGGGTATTCTGCATCCGGGAGGCATCACGATGATAAAATGCGCGGGAGAGTGTCTGGACGAGTATTTCGTTTCCACAGGCCAACTGATAGAAAATACCAACTACATCAATGCCTGCCGCACCCAGGCAAGAATCAAACTGGACAAACCCGTAGACTATTTTATGCGTAATCCTTTGGGTAACCATCACATCATATTAATGGGCGATCATGAAAAAGTGATTCACGAATTCATGCAATTGAACAGCTGCAAACTAGTGGAATAAGGAAAGCATGAAGAAATTAAGTAAAATGGGAGACGAAGATTAAATAAATTGTATCTTTGTATCCAATTTAATATTCAATAAAACAATAAACTTTTATGATGCATACTTGGTTTGAATGTAAGATACGTTACGAAAAAGTCATGGAAAACGGCATGAACAAGAAAGTAACGGAACCCTATTTGGTTGACGCGCTGAGCTTTACTGAAGCAGAAGCCCGTATTATTGAAGAAATCACTCCGTATATCAGCGGCGAGTTCACTGTTTCGGACATCAAACGCGCCAACTACAGCGAACTGTTCCCCTCTGAAGAAGATGCAGCCGACCGCTGGTTTAAGTGCAAGCTGTTCTTCATTACGCTGGACGAAAAAAGCGGAGCAGAGAAAAAGACCTCCACTACCGTACTGGTACAAGCTTCCGACCTTCGCGACGCTGTAAAGAAACTGGACGAAGGAATGAAAGGTACAATGGCAGACTACGTGATTGCGTCCGTAGCCGAAACCGCCATCATGGATGTTTACCCATACGAAGCCGAACCGGATGTGAAACCTGAATTTCCGGATGCCGGAAAAACCGAATAAAGCCTGATAAAAAAATAGAAAGTATAACAGATAATGAGCATTCAAGCAAATTTAAAAGAAGTTCTTTCCGAACTGCCTGCGGGTGTCCGCCTGGTAGCCGTATCCAAATTCCATCCCAACGAGGCGTTGGAAGAAGCGTATGCTGCCGGCCAGCGTATTTTCGGTGAGAGCCACGTGCAGGAAATGACTCAGAAATATGAAACCCTGCCCAAAGACATTGAATGGCATTTCATCGGCCACCTGCAAACAAACAAAGTCAAATACATGGCCCCTTATGTAGCTATGATACATGCCATAGACTCGTATAAATTGTTGGTTGAAGTCAATAAACAAGCTTCCAAAGTCCATCGCGTCATCCCTTGTTTATTGCAGATACATATCGCCCAAGAGGAAACGAAGTTCGGTTTCTCTTTTGACGAATGCAGGGAAATGCTGGATACAGGCGGATGGAAGGATTTGAAAAATGTCCGCTTATCAGGAGTGATGGGTATGGCGACCAATGTGGATGACGACGAACAAATCAAAAGAGAATTTTGTTCCTTAAATACATTCTTCAAAGAAATAAAGCAGAACTATTTTTCTGATTCAGAATACTTTAAAGAAATTTCCATGGGTATGTCACACGATTATCCGCTGGCAGTGGAAGCCGGAAGTACACTAGTCAGGGTAGGAAGCAAAATCTTTGGAGAACGAAACTATTAAAACTACTATTTATATGACTCAATTAAAAACCACTTTTGCCGGGTTGTCACTGCGCAATCCTATAATCATCAGCAGTTCCAGCCTTACAAACAGCGCTGAAAAGAACAAGAAACTGGAGCTGGCAGGCGCCGGAGCCATTGTTTTGAAATCAGTTTTCGAAGAGCAGATCATGATGGAAGCACATCACATGGCTACTTATGGCTCTCCCGAAGGAGATGACTACTTGAGCACATATGTACGCTCTCATGCATTGAACGAATATATTTCATTGATTGAACAGACTAAAAAGCTTTGCACCATTCCTGTCATTGCCAGCATCAACTGCTTCAGCAACTCAGAATGGACAGACTTTGCCCGTACCGTGGAAGCAGCAGAAGCCGACGCACTGGAAATCAACATCCTTTCCTTGCAGACCGAAAAAGAATATCAATACGGTTCTTTCGAACAGCGTCATATCGATATCGTAAGCAGTATCAAGAAACAGATTTCCATCCCCGTCATTGTGAAACTGGGCAGCAATCTGACCAACCCCATCGCACTGATCAACCAGCTTTATGCCAACGGAGCCAATGCTGTGGTATTGTTCAACCGATTCTACCAGCCGGATATCAATATCGACACCATGACATATTCTGCAGGCGATGTATTCAGTACTCCTGCCGACTTGTCCAACGGACTGCGCTGGACTGCTATCGCTTCGGCACAAGTTCCTCAGACAGACTATGCCATCTCGGGCGGTGTGCACGATGGAAAAGCGATAGTCAAAGCAATTCTGGCAGGCGCTTCGGCTGTAGAACTGTGCAGTGTCATCTACCAAAGAGGCAATCAGGCCATTGCAGATATGACAAATGAAATGACCCAATGGATGAACCGGCAAGGCTACAAGGACATCAGCGAATTCAAGAGCTCGATGAACGCACTGTCTACCGGAGCCAGCAATCCGTTTGAACGTACACAGTTCATGAAGTATTTCAGCAGCAAAGAATAAAAATCAGTGGTTAGTGATTAGTGGTTCATATCCATGCGACATCACAGCGCAGCTCATTAACCACTAACCACTAATCACTATTTTTCCTTCTGTTTAATTTGTATGCTCCAAAGAAAGTCTTATATTTGCACATTTGATTAAAGTTTGTGCAAAATATAAACAAAAGAGTATATACAATGGAGCAGAGTTTTATTGCCTTCCTGGAAGACAGTATAAAGAAAAACTGGGACTTGGATGCCCTTACAGATTATAAAGGTGCCACATTACAATATAAAGATGTAGCCCGCAAAATAGAAAAGCTACACATCATCTTCGAATTAAGCGGCATCAAGCAAGGAGACAAGATAGCTGTCTGTGGCCGCAACAGTTCTCATTGGGGAGTTACTTTCCTGGCTGCCGTTACATACGGGGCAGTGATTGTTCCCATTCTTCACGAATTCAAATCGGACAACATTCATAATATAGTCAATCACTCGGAAGCACGCCTGCTGATGGTGGGCGATATGGTATGGGAGAATCTGAATGAAAATGCCATGCCGTTGTTAGAAGGGGTTATCCTGATGAATGACTATACCCTGCTAGTTTCCCGCAGTTCCAAATTGGACTATGCACGCGATCATCTGAACGAACTGTTCGGAAAGAAATATCCGCGCAATTTCCGCCGGGAACATGTCAGCTACCGCCGGGATACACCGGAAGAACTGGCTGTGATCAACTATACTTCCGGCACGACCAGTTATTCCAAAGGAGTGATGATTCCTTACCGCGCATTGTGGTCGAATACCCAGTTCGCTTTTGATGTCTTGAAAATGAATCCGGGTGACAAGCTGGTTTCCATGCTCCCTATGGCACACATGTACGGACTGGCTTTCGAGTTCCTTTATGAATTCTGTGTGGGATGCCATATTTATTTCCTGACCCGTACCCCCAGTCCGAAAATCATCTTCCAAGCCTTTTCCGAAGTGAAACCCAATCTGGTAGTAGCCGTTCCATTGATTATCGAAAAAATCATCAAGAAGAATGTACTGCCCAAACTGGAAACCCCGGCTATGAAGATTTTACTGAAAGTTCCTATCATCAATGATAAAATCAAAGCCACAGTCCGCGAACAGATGATAAATGCCTTCGGAGGTAATTTCTACGAAATTATTGTAGGAGGTGCCGCCTTCAATCAAGAAATAGAGCAGTTCCTGAAAAGTATAGATTTCCCCTATACCGTGGGATATGGCATGACTGAGTGTGCTCCGATTATCTGTTATGAAGATTGGAAATATTTCAAGCCGGGTTCCTGCGGAAAGGCGGCTCCTCGTATGGAAGTCAAAATATTGAGCCCCGACCCTGAGAATATAGTAGGTGAGATAGTATGCAAAGGACCTAATGTAATGTTAGGCTATTACAAGAATCCCGAAGCTACCGCCGAGGTGATAGACAAGGACGGCTGGTTGCATACCGGTGACCTGGGTGTTATGGATGCGGAAGGCAACGTTACCATCAAGGGACGCAGCAAAAACATGCTGTTGGGTCCATCGGGACAGAATATTTATCCGGAAGAGATTGAAGATAAATTGAATAACATGCCGTTCGTTTCAGAAAGCATTATCATACAGCAGGCAGACAGCAAACTGGCGGCTTTGGTTTATCCCGATTTCGACGATGCCTTTGCTCATGGGCTGGATAATGACGCGATAGCACAGGCTATGGAAGAGAACCGTATCAACTTGAATACAGAACTTCCTGCATATTCACAAATAGCCCGTGTAAAAATCTATCCGGAAGAATTCGAGAAAACTCCTAAAAAGAGTATCAAACGTTTCTTATATCAGGAAGTAAAATAACACCTGGCAGAAAAAAGAACCTGCCTGCAACATATATAATGTATAAGTCTGAAGATTATAGATGTTGCAGGCTATACATTATAGATGTTACAGGTTATACATCCGCATATATGGACACCTGGATCATGATGCGTGAAAGGAGACAAAACAAAACATAATTTTACTCTTGCCCCCCGATCAATTCTCCCCATAATTCCCCCTTATATCTACATTTTTATTACATTTGCACCCAAGAAACTAAAAATGTATGAAAATGAATATGCGTATAGCAGCAATACTCCTTTTAGGATATTGTGCAGGTATGTCAACTCCTGCTTTTGCCCAGAAAAAGGACAAGCTTAAAAAAGGCCCCAACATCTCCTTGAACATTTCCGCGAAGAAAGACAGTGTCAAAACCACTTATCTGAATATCGGTCTGCTTACAAATATCTATCAACTGAAAGGAATCGGTATCAACGCTGTATCCAGTGTTGTACAAAACGATATGACGGGTTTCCAAATCTCCGGCCTTGCCAGCATTACCGGACGCCACGCCTCCGGTTTCCAACTGGGAGGTATTGCCAATGTAGCCGGAGGCAATGCCAATGGCATCATGCTCAGCGGACTGATGAATGTTGCCGGAGGGAAAGCCAACGGTATCCAAATTTCCGGATTAGGCAACATTGCCGGAAACATATCAAGAGGAGTTACCATCGGCGGTCTGATGAATCTGGCCGGCAACAAAGCCCAAGGAGTTCAGATAGCCGGCTTGGCCAACATTGCCGGAAAATCACAAAATGGCGTCGCTATCGGCGGACTGATGAACGTATCTGCCGAGAAACTGAACGGAGCACAAGTTTCCACCCTGCTCAATATCAGTGGCGGAGAAGCCAAAGGCGCTCAAGTCTCAGCCATTGGTAATGTAGGTGTAAACGTGAATGGTATGCAATTCTCCGCCATCAGCAATATCGCTGCCGGAGAAATCAGAGGCTTGCAGCTTTGCGGTGCGGTAAATATCGCCGTCAAGACGGAAAATGCCCTGCAATTCTCAGGACTGACCAATGTTTGCCAAGGCAAGTTACGCGGTGTGCAGTTCGCTCCCGGCAACTACGCCGGAGAAGTAAGCGGCGCGCAAATCGGTTTACTCAACCTGTGTGGCGGGAATGTAAAAGGAATACAAATAGGAATCATCAACCATAGCAAGGATACTACCGCCCATAAACTAGGTTTGGTGAATATCACTCCCAAAACCCGTATCCAGATGATGCTGTTTGCAGGTAACACCAGCAAACTGAATGCTGCCGTGCGTTTTAAAAACCGCCGGAGTTATACCATGCTGGGTATCGGTACACACTATCTGGATTTGAATGACAAATTTTCGGGCTGTGTGTTCTACCGTGCCGGTCTTTACTATCCCATCGCCTCCAAACTGGAACTAAGTGGCGACTTAGGTTATTTCCATATAGAAAACTTTGAAAATGAAGATGCGGAAACACCGGAACGCATGTATTCATTGCAAGCCCGTATCAATCTGGAATATAAATTCAAATCCAGAATCAGTTTCTTTGCATCGGGTGGTTACGGCATGACGCGCTACTATGATAAAAATAAGTTCTACGAAAAAAAACCTATTTTCGAAGCAGGTGTTATCTTGTTTTAAGCAGCCCCGTCACCCTAGTATAAACTAATCCATACAGTATGAAACTACAGCATATCGCATTAGTCTGCCTGCTGGCATTAAGTGCCGGGAACGTCACAGCCCAGATGCTCCACCGCCCCGATTCCATGTATACATTCACCGATCCTCGCCTGCAAAAAAAACACCCTTGGCGTGCCGCCGCCGAAACTTTCGGAATGAATGTCGGAGTATGGGCATTCGACCGTTATGTAATGAACGAAGACTTTGCCAAAATCAGTATCGGCAGCATACGGCGCAATATCAAGCATGGTTTTGTATGGGATAACGACCAATTCTCCACCAACCTGTTCGCCCACCCCTATCACGGAAATCTTTATTTCAATGCAGCACGCAGCAACGGACTTACCTTTTGGGAATCGGCTCCATACGCCTTTGCTGGTAGTTTGATGTGGGAAATAGCCGCAGAAGTGGAGCCGCCCGCCATCAATGACCTGATGGCAACCACCCTAGGCGGCATCGCCCTGGGAGAAGTAACGCACCGTATGTCTTCTTTGGTACTGGACGACTCCAAGCGTGGTTTCTCACGTTTCACCCGCGAGTTTTTGGGAACCTTGATCTGCCCCATGCGGGGATTGAACCGAATGATAACCGGCGAGATGTGGAAAGTAAAACGCTCTCATTACAAATACCACGATTACGACCGCATTCCGGTACACTTTTCCATAGGTGCCGGTGACCGTTATCTGGCCGATGACAATTACCTGTTCCGTGGAGAGCACAATCCCTACCTTGAATTCCGGGTACAATACGGAGATGCCTTCGATAAAGTGAATGACGGCCCATACGATTACTTCACCGCGCGGGCCACCTTCGGTCTTTCCGGGAACCAGCCTCTTATCAGCCAGATCAACCTGATGGGCAAACTATGGGGTGTTCCCCTGAAAACCACTACTGGCATGGAAATGATGTTCGGTATCTTCCAGCACTTCAACTATTTTGATTCCGAGGAAGTGATTGACGGATCGGGGCGTATCCCTTACAAGATTTCGGAAGCTGCCAGTGTGGGACCGGGTATGATTTATAAATTCCCCCGAATGAACAGCCTGGTAAATTTGGAACAGCGTGTGTTCCTGAGTGCCATCCTGCTGGGTGGAAGCCTTACCGACTATTACAACGTAATAGACCGCAATTACAATATGGGAAGCGGATACAGCATAAAGAACAACACCATTCTGGACTTCGGCCGTTACGGCATGTTCGCACTGAATATGCATCTTTACCAGATTTTTACCTGGAAAGGATACGAACACAAGGATTTGGAAACAATAGATCCGCTCTATCTGAATGCGCAGGGAGACAAAGGAAATGTAATGCTCGCTGTAGTGAATCCGATTATCGAGTTGAATCTAAGCTCCCACTTCAAAGCCAATATGGAAGTGTCCTATTACTACCGCCACACACATTATTCCTACCATGAGGACATAAAATATAAGACCTTTGAAACCCGGTTAGGATTGATTTATCAATTCTAAAGCAAGGAAGAACGGACACGGCTCAAGGTTTCGGGAGTCATCTGTAATAAGGAAGCGATGTACACAAGAGGCGCACGCTTCAATATTTCGGGATGAAGCTGCAACAATCTGTTATAACGTTCATGAGCCGGTTCAAAACGAAGCGTGTCCGCCTTCACCTGTGACTCTATCAAAGAATGTTCGATAAAACCGCGATAAAGACGTTCGATATCGTGATATTGATCTATCAATTTCTCCACTTCCACACGGGGTAACTCCCATACCACGGATGCTTCCAAAGTTTCCACCATCAAGCGGGTGGGCTCCTGTTTAAAATAACTCTCTATGCAAATAATCATTCCGTTCTCATAACCGATATGCTCAGTCAGATCTTTATCATATTTATAATAAAATTGTCTGAGCATTCCTTTTTCTATAAACAACATCGCTTTACAAACCTCACCGGCCTGCAAAACAATCTCCCCTTTACGATATTTTCTACAAACTAAGATTTCGGCTAATGCGTGAACACTTTCTCTACTGAGAGGATGGTTAACTTCTGCTATCCTTCTAGCTATGTCTATACTAGTTGTCATGTGCTCCCAATTTTTGTATTTGCTGCAAAAATACAAAAAAGGCTGGATTATTAGACATAAATTACAAAATTAAACCGATAAAGTTCTGAATAATAGTTTTTTTTATATACTTTTGAAACGCAATAGTAATAAAACGACCTTTATGAAACTACTAGCCTCTTTAACAATCCTGGGTTTAGTCATGGCACAAAGTGTCACAGCCCAAACGAATTACACAAAGGATCCGGAAAGCTGCACTAGCATTATGGTAGGAAAGAAAGCAACTACCGATGGATCAGTTATAACCAGTCATACATGCGACAGCTGGTACCGAACCTGGGTAAACATGGTTCCGGCAGAAAGTTATGAAAGGGATACTGTAATGAATATTTACGATGGCCGTATGCATACCGAGTTTGTAGCCGACCAGACTAATGTAAAAATCAAGGGGCAAATACCACAAGCTAGAAAAACATATGCCTTCATGGACACCTCCTACCCTTGCATCAACGAAAAGCAGCTGGGGATAGGTGAAACAACCGTAAGCGGACGCAGGGATCTGGAAAATCCCAAAGGTATGTTTATGATTGAAGAATTGCAACGTGTGGCATTGCAACGCTGTACAACAGCCCGTGAGGCTATCCGCCTGATGGGAGATCTCATAAAACAATACGGTTATGGCGACAGCGGCGAATGTCTGACCATTGCCGATCCTGATGAAGTATGGCACTTCGAAGTCTTCGGAGAAGGAAAAGATAAAATTGGCGGAGTATGGGCGGCAGTCCGTATTCCGGATGATCATGTAGGCGTATCTGCCAACATCTCGCGAATCAGCACCCTCAATCTGAAAGATCCCGACCACTATATGGCTTCCGAAAATGTATTTGACGTGGCTAAAAAATTAGGATATTGGGATGGAAAAGAGCCTTTTAAATTTTGGAAAGCTTATAGCGGAAAGAATTACTCCGGCCAACTGAAATCCTTCAGCACCCGCGAGCACTTTATCCTGAATGCACTGGCACCGTCATTAAAGCTTGATTATGAAGCAGAAGAACTGCCTATCAGTGTAAAACCCGACAAGCAAGTATCTGTAACCGATGTTATGGCATTGCTCCGGGAAACATACGAAGGAACGCCGCTGGATATGACACAGAATCTGAAAGTTACGGTAAAAGATAGAAAAACCGGAAAAGTAGACACCATTATCAGCCCGAAAGCCAATCCGTGGATGCGTGGCGATGAACTGAATATGCTGAACGGTATTAAAAAGGGAGTTGTGAAATCAGTACGCAATATCGCAGTTCCGCAATGTGCTTATTCTACAGTTATCCAATTGCGCAACTGGCTGCCCGATGCAGTAGGCGGTGTGGTATGGTTCTCTATGGACAACCCCGGACAAAGCCCGCGCGTTCCGGTATTCTGTGGCATTACTGATTTCCCTGCTATGTATAAAATCTGCGGTAACCACCGCTATCGCGACGACGCCGCCTTATGGCACTATCGCCGCGCCAACAAACTGGCTGCTGTAAGATGGGGAACTGCCCGCAAAGTAATGGAAAAAAATATTCGTCATTTCGAGGAAAAAGGACAACGGGAACTTCCATTTGTGGAAGCACAATACCAAAGTATCCTTCAATCTAAAGGGGAAGAAGCAGCCCGTGCTTATCTCACAGACTACACGGCAGACTTTATAGGCGCCACCATCCTTCGCTGGGACGAAATGGCAAACCAATATTGGATTGAGTCACGCTTCGGCTTTTAATTGTTAACCTTATCATATTAAAAACAAACTTATGAAGACAAAAGTATTCACACTAGCCGCACTGCTATGCTGTGCATCAGCCATGTATGCACAAGAAAGTGGTTACAAATTCACGACTGTTGCATCACAGAAAGCAACTCCAGTCAAAAATCAGGCCTCTACCGGAACTTGCTGGTGCTTTGCCACCACTTCGTTCATGGAATCCGAACTGCTCCGTATGGGCAAAGGGGAATATGATCTTTCTGAAATGTTCATTGTACGCCAAAAGTACTTGAACCAATTGGAAGACAACTATTACCGGGGAGGCAACGGGAATTTAGGACAAGGAAGCCTTTCACACACATGGAAGAATGCTTTCAACCAAGTGGGTATCGTACCCGAGGAAGTATATCACGGAATCAACTATAACTCAGAGAAACATAACCATGGCGAAATGGTGAGATATATCAACGCTTTAGGAAACACAGCCGTTAAGATGAAACGTCGCAGCCCGGAATACTACAAGCTGATCAACAACCTTTTCGATACTTATCTAGGAGAACTTCCTGAAAAGTTCACTTACAAAGGAAAAGAGTACACTCCGAAATCTTTTGCCGAAAGTCTGGGTTTGAACATGGACGATTATATCGAACTGACTAGTTTCACTCACAAACCGTATTACCAGAAATTCTCTCCGGAAGTACCCGACAATTGGGAAAATGAACAAATGTACAATCTTCCGCTGGACGAAATGATGGAAGTTGCCGACTATGCTTTGACCCACGGATATACCGTATGTTGGGACGGTGATGTCAGTGAAAAAGGTTTTTCATTCAAAAATGGTGTAGCCATCAATCCGGTAGTGAAAAAAGCGGAAGACCTTTCGGGTTCCGACCGTGCACGTTTTGAGAAAATGGACCCTAAAGAACAAAGAGAGATGCTGGCGGAAGCCTACAAATTTGAAAAACCGTGTCCCGAAGTAAATGTCACTCCGGAAGTCCGTCAGGAAGGTTATGAAGCATTTGTCACTACAGATGACCACCTGATGCATCTTACCGGTATTACCAAAGACCAGAACGGGACCAAATACTATATCACCAAAAATTCTTGGGGTACAGAACGCAATACATTTGGCGGGTATCTGAATATGTCCGAAAGCTATGTACGTGCCAAGACTATTTTCCTCATGGTGCATAAAGATGCTATTCCGGCTGCAATCAAACAGAAATTAGGAATTAAATAAAAAAGAAAAGAGCAGGCGTCCGTTTTTCTAAAATAGACGCCCGTTTTTTGAAAACAGATATCCGGAATCTCAATACATACTTGTGTTTTCAAATGGACATCTATTTTTTAGTAAAAGATTCATAATAACTATGACGAAAAAGAACTTATTTACATTAGTCTTATGCTTATTCTGTTTCGGAACCACAACTCATGCGCAACGTATCCCCACATTGGAGGAGGCCGTATACGGAGGACTGATCAAGACAGAAGGCGGAAGTAACGTGAACTGGATGAAAGATGGAGAACGTTATTCCAAAATAGAGAAAAATGCCGAGGGAGCATACGAGGTCACTGCCTACAAAGCAAAGGACAATTCCAAAGAAGTGCTGATCCCTGCCAATATGCTTCTGAATCCGCAAACAGGAAAACCTATCTCTGTCCGCAATTTCGTATTCAGCGAGGATAACTCCAAAGTATTGATCTATACCAATACCCGTCGCGTATGGCGTTATGATACCCGCGGTGATTACTGGGTGCTTAATTTGAAAGACGGCAAACTGCAACAATTGGGCAAAAGCTTGCCGGAAGCTACCTTGATGTTCGCCAAGTTCTCGCCGGATGCCAGCCGGGTAGCATATGTCTCCAGAAACAACATTTATGTAGAGAGTCTGGTTGACGGGAAAATCAACCAACTAACTCAAGACGGAAATAATGAAATTGTAAACGGAACATTCGACTGGGTATACGAAGAAGAATTCAACTGCCGCGACGGTTTCCGCTGGAGTCCCGACGGGCAATACATAGCCTATTGGCAAAGCGATACCCAAGGTACGGGATGGTTTGATATCATCAATAATGTAGATTCCATTTATCCTAAAATCCAACGTTTTCCCTACCCTAAAGCCGGAACAGCAAACTCCGCTGTAAAAGTAGGCTATGTATCAGCCGACGGTGGAAACACCACTTGGCTGGCTCTTCCAGGTGATGCACGCAACCACTATATTCCACGTATGGAATTCATTCCGGGCTGCAACGAACTGTTCATCCAGCAAATGAACCGTGCCCAAAACACCAATAAAGTATGGATTGCGAAAATAGGTGAAAATACCCCCGTCAATATCTTTACCGATCAAGATGCCGCATGGTTGGAAACGAATGACAATGTGCGTTGGTTGAAAGGGAACAAGTATTTCACTTGGGAAAGCGAACGTGACGGATGGCGCCACCTGTATCGTGTAAGCCGTGATGGTAAAGAAATCAAGCCCATCACCCAAGGAGCTTTTGATTATATTCAAGAAGTAGGTGCGGATATGGATAAAGGTTTTGTGTACTTTATCGCCTCTCCCGACAACTTCACCCAGCGCTATCTCTACCGGGCACGTCTTTTCGGCAATGGAGAGGTAAAGCGGCTAAGTCCTGTTGACCAAAGCGGGCAACATCGTTATATCATGTCACCGTCCGGCAAATGGGCAGTCCATACATTCAGTAACTCGGAAACTCCCCCTGTAATCGACATGGTGTCTTTCCCTGCCCATAAAAGTATACGTCTGATTACTGACAATGCAAAAGCCAAGGAGCAATACAAAGCCTTGGGGCTGCAACCGAAAGAATTTGTAAAAACCCGTTCAGGAGAACTGGAACTGGATGCATGGATGATCAAACCCGTAAACTTTGATCCCAGCAAAAAATATCCGGTCATAATTGATGTCTATGGAGAACCTGCCAACGCCACCGTGCAGGATGTATGGAGCGGAGGAAGTTTATGGCACCAGTACTTGGCAAACCTGGGGTATATCATAGTCAGCATCGAGAACCGTGGTGCCAATGCACCCCGTGGACGCGAATGGCGCAAATGTATTTATGGAGAAGTCGGAACCTTTGCCAGTGAAGATCAGGCAAGAGGCATCCAAGACTTGGCACGTCAATACTCTTTCATTGACACCGCACGTATCGGTATCACCGGCTGGAGTGGCGGAGGCAGCCAGACGCTGAACAGTATGTTCCGTTATCCCGATGTTTTCCACACAGGTATTGCCATTGCTTTTGTGGCCGACCAGCGTCTGTATGACACGGTTTATCAAGAACGTTATATGAATACTCCTCAAAATAATCCGGAGGGCTACCGCAAAGGGTCTCCCATCTCGTATGCAGCAGGATTGAAAGGCAACTTGCTGTTAATTCACGGTACAGGAGATGACAATGTCCATTATCAGAATTGTGAAATGTTGGTCAATGAACTGGTACGGCACGGAAAAATCTTCTCACAGATTTCTTACCCGATGCGTTCCCATGGAATTTACGAAGGCGAGGGAACCAGCTTGCATCTGCGAAAGACAATGGCTGATTACTGGCTGAAAAACCTGCCTGCCGGAGGAAAATAAATATGCCAAAATTCCTGCTGATATGATTATACAGTCGGCCATTCTGAACATTAGTGAAACTTTTCATATACATAAAATGATTAGAGTCCAAATTTTTCACAAAAGTTCGGGATGGCAGACTGATAAACCGATTTCGTTTTAGCAAGCTTAGCACTAAACACATAAACTAAATGAAGAAAATACAACTATTCTTATTACAATTTCTGTTAATATCTATTACGCAGCACACCAATGCCCAACTCCCTGTCAAAACAGAATATACCGTTGAGATGGGAGGAACATCGGGTAAAGGAACCTACGCGCCGATGTGGCTTACTGCCAACAGGCAAGGTTTATCTTCTGCCAATACCGAAAATGGTTATTTACGGGCAGGGATTGCACATACAATGCCATTAAACCAACATTTCGGCTTCAGTGCAGGACTGGATTTGGCAACCGCCTACAATTTCACCTCCTCCTTCATCATCCAACAAGCCTATGCAAACCTCAGTTACCGATGGTTGAACCTGAGTATCGGCAGCAAAGAACGCTTGCCCGAATTAAAGAATTCCAAGTTAAGCAGCGGAGGTATGGTAGAATCAAATAATGCCCGTCCCATTCCCCAAATACGCCTGGAAGTTCCCGATTATGTAGCCATACCAGGTACCCATAAATGGCTTCATTTGAAAGGACACATAGCCTATGGACGTTTTACTGATGACAAATGGCAGGAACATTTCACCTCCATAGGCAACCCATATACCATTGATGTACTTTACCACAGTAAATCGCTTTTCGCCAAAGTAGGAAACAAAGAACATTTTCCGGTAGAATTTGAAGGAGGAATACAAATGTCCGCCCAATTTGGCGGAGACCAATATATTGCAGGACAAAAAGAGCCTGTAATAGATATGCCTACCCGGTTTGTTGACTTTATGCGTGTATTGGTTCCTATGGCCGGAGATGATACCACACCCGAAGGCGAACAAGTAAACATCTACGGAAACCATGTCGGTAGCTGGAATTTTGCCGCAACAGCTTATCTTAACCGGTGGAAGGTAAAGATCTATTATGAACATTATTTCGACGACCACTCCCAAATGTTTTTCCAATACGGACGTTGGAAAGACGGACACATCGGACTGGAAATAACTTTTCCCAAAAACCGCTTCATTGATACTTTTGTATACGAAGGATTAGGAACAAAAGATCAAACCGGACCTATGCTGTATGATTCCTTTTGGGGGAAATTTGAAGAGCAAATCAGTGCTAAAGATAATTATTATAATCACTACCTCTATCAAGGATGGCAGCATTGGGGAATGGGAATAGGTAATCCTTTACTTCCCGGACCTATTTACAACAAGAACGGACAGATTACTTTTATCAGCAATCGTGTACTGGCACATCACATAGGATTCTGCGGTTCCCCCTGTCAGTCGCTAAGTTATCGTATGCTGCTCTCCTACTCCCGCCATTGGGGTACTTATGATAATCCTCTGAATGAGATCAAGAAACAATTCAACTCTTTGTTTGAAGTAACTTATGCTCCACAACAACTGACAGGATGGAGTTTCACTGTATCCGGAGCTATGGATCGCGGCAGCATACTTGGAAATAATTATGGTGGAATGCTGGTTATCCGCAAACAAGGAATTATCAAATCGGGCAATAAATAGAAGTTTTAACTGTCAACCCAATCAACATATGAAACAAATATTATTATTCATACTCTTTATGCTGGGAATCAGCAGTTGTGACAAAGCTCCCATCAACGGCAAATTAGATGGCAGATGGCAATTAATGACTATAGAATATACTAATGGGAAAATAGAAGAATGTAACCGCATTTATTATAGTATCCAGTTACATTTGGTGGAAATCAGTGCCAAAGGTGGAAATGGAGGCACTCATATCGGACGTTTCTCTTATAAAGGAGATGAGGTAACCATGAGTGAATTCCGCCACCGGGGAGATGAAGAAAAACTAACGACACTGAATGAATTGAAACCTTTCGGACTTAATCAAGCTATTAATCATCTTAAGGTGGAAAAAGCAACAGGCAAGAAACTAATTCTGAAATCTGATTATGCACGCCTCACATTCAGAAAGTTCTAAAAAAATATACCACAGGCTATACAAACTGTCTGCCGATAAAATATCGGCAAAACAATTTATACGCTATAGCAGTGGCAAACCACTATACCGGATTTCTAGAAATCAATTTATCGGCAGAAATAAAACTGGTGCCACCACTCATGGAGCCGGCTTTACAAATATTGAAGCCGGCTTCATGAAACAAGTTCTTTACCTTCCTGTAGTCTGTGGTGAAATAAATTTATCTTCTAGGCTTGATATCCAATTTTACCGGCTTCAACATGTTTTCCGGACTTAGGATTGTATCCAACTCTTCCTTATTTAAAATACCATGTTCCAAAACCAGTTCATAAACACTTCTACCTGTTTCCAACGCTTCTTTTGCAATCTTTGTAGAGTTTTTATAACCAATAATCGGATTCAATGCGGTTACTACACCAATACTGTTATGCACTTCAATCTTGCAACGTTCCGCATTAGCAGTAATACCTTCTACACAACGTGTACGCAAGGTTTCAAAACCATTGATCATTAAATCTACAGATTCAAAACAACACTGTGCCATCACCGGTTCCATAGCATTCAGTTCCATTTGGGCAGCTTCGCCAGCCATAGTCACACATAGTTCGTTACCCATTACCTTATAACAAATCTGATTCATCACTTCAGGAATCACCGGATTCACCTTACCTGGCATTATAGAAGATCCCGGTTGCATAGCCGGAAGGTTGAATTCTCCTAAGCCACAACGCGGTCCGCTAGCCAGCAAACGTAAATCATTACATATTTTATTTACCTTTACGGCTATCCTTTTTAAAGCTGAAGCATAACCTACCAAGCAGGAAGTATCTGAAGTAGCTCCTACCAAATCTGACGACAATTTGAAATCAAAACCTGTAATTTCACACAATGCTTTCACACATTTTTCCGCATATCCCGGTTCCGCACAAATGCCTGTACCAATAGCGGTAGCACCCATATTTACTGTCAGGAAGTCTGCCGCAGCTTCATTCAAATGACGAATTTCATCTCTCAATATACTGGCAAAACCATTGAATGTCTGACCTAAAGTCATAGGAACGGCATCTTCCAGCTGAGTACGCCCCATTTTGATGATATGCGCAAACTCTTCTCCTTTCTTATGGAATGCACCAATCAGCGATTCCAAATAAGGCAGAAAACGAAGATGAGAATAATACATGCCAATATGGATTGCAGTGGGATAAGCATCATTCGTTGATTGCGAGCAGTTCACATGGTCATTAGGAGAGCAATATTGATACTCGCCACGTTTGTATCCCATAATCTCCAAAGCACGGTTAGCAATGACTTCATTAGCATTCATATTGGTAGAAGTACCGGCACCTCCCTGAATCATGTCTACCGGGAATTGCTCATGATGCTCACCATTTAAGATTTCCTGACACGCCAACACTATGGCATCTTTTTGTTCTTTAGTCAATAAACCTAACTCATAGTTAGCCATTGCAGCTGCCATTTTCGTAATGGCAAGACCGTTGATAAACAACGGATATTCATTTAGATGAAATTTACTTATTGGGAAATTTTCTATGCCTCTTAGAGTCTGCACACCATACAATGCACTGGCCGGAATTTCGCGGGCACCAATTAAATCACTTTCTACTCGGGTTTCTTCTGTAAGTTTTGTTTCCATGATCAGGTTATTTATTAGTTTATCATTTCTTATTTTATACAGCAAAGGTATAAACTAACATTTTGATATCAAAATATAATCTGATATAATTTCAAAATATTATTTTATACTTATTTTTCGAAATAAAGCAGACAACAAACTTACATTATGAAAGTTCATTCAGTTAACAAAGTCTTATATCCTTTGAAGTTCATTCAAAAAACAGACATAAAAAAAGGCGTCCATTCAGAACGCCCTTATTCTATTTTTTAACTTCGGAACTCTTATTTAACCTTTATTCTATCAAAGCCTTCTCCAAATACACCAATGACAGCACTTTGTGATACAAATGCATTCGGATCTATATCTTTTATCAAACGGAATATAGTAGTAGACTCACGTTTTTTTGCCAGCACAAACATCATTTTCACACCCGCACCGGTATAACAACCTACTCCGTCAATGAACGTCACTCCTCGATGAAGGTCTTTATTTATGCGATGCCCTATTTCTTCATGCTTCTTAGAAATAATAAAGAATTGCACTGACTGACGGGCACTATTTACTACCTGATCCAAGACAAAGCTGGATATAAACAAGACAACATATCCATATACCACCTTCTCCCAATCATGCAATACAAAATAACTGGAAGAGATAATAACCAAATCACACATCAAAATAACCCGGCCCAAAGTAATATCACGATACTTATTGACAATAGCAGCTATAATATCCGTACCTCCTGTGCTACCATTGGCAGAAAAAGCGACACCAATACCACCTCCGCAGAAAAAGGCTCCCAAGACACAAGCCATGAAAGGTTGGTCATGTATTAAAGACTCTCCCCCGGTCAAATCCTGTATGATAGGCAGAATAGAACTCAGCACAAATACAGCATAGATGGTTTTCACACTAAACTTCCATCCCAAAATAACCAAAGAAAGTATCAACAATGCTCCGTTTATTCCCAAATAGGTGTACTGAACTGGCAAACCGGTAGCCCAATAAACAATAGAAGCAATACCTGGCACCGCACCCGAAGGAAGGTCATTAGGTAACAAAAAGACGGTCCATCCAATAGCATACATCAGCATACCAAGAGCAATCAACATATAATCCCTTAGTTCTCTGATAATCCGTTGCTTACGCGTCGTAATAAAGACTGAATCCATGTGAATTTTCCTTTATAAAATCATATTGTCCGCAAAAGTACAAAAAGATTGAATCACTTGGCTTCAAAAGGTGACATTTTTTCAAGTAAAAAGTCCTGTTAGTCCGATTTATCAAAAACAACAGTGCCTTTCACCCTTTATTATTCTTTAGGATGTAAATACCAATCTTTATAATCCGCGCCAAAAGAATCTCTCCACTGTTTAAACTCGGGATAATAGGTAGTAATAGACACCTTCTCTGAAGGCCATCTAAATTCACTGTTACTGATATTTATAGCGAAAGGCATATTATCTTCTGCTATATAATACATTGGGATACCATTGGAGTCTTGACTCAAATCACTACCCGTACCACGTAAACTCTCATCAGCTACGCTTGTCGGCTTATAGCCTGACAAATGTACTTCATGAGAACGTTTATTCACAAAAATGAAAGAATTGTAAGGCGGATAAGCATCCATGTCGCTTACTTTATCATATTTTTTAAATCCGATCACTACAGTCACAGGCTTTTTGAGAACAGGCTTTATATCAGAAAAAAGTATTAATACAGGCTTTTCTATTCCCGGCTCAAAGTTTTTTCCGATCACATTACCTTCTTGACTCACCTGCACCAAATCTATATGCTCCTTCCCTACGTAATCCAACTGAAAACCAAACCCATTTGTATAAGTAGCACCATCATTCATCGGAGTAAAAGTAGTAGTGGTGCGCACCAATGCGTTAGAAGATTTATCTTTCACAACTGTACTGGAATAATATATCACAACATCATTCATATCGTAATCATTCTTATCAGGCCAATTGTCCTCATAAGCCAAAGACCCTTTGACTACATACGAAATTTCACCCTTATTTACTTCATCCGGTATATTAGGAGTAGGTTCTACAGAAGAAGAAGCAGACGCCATAATAGCAAACTGTACATCATTAAAACGCATGTCCACATTATCTTCCATAGCCATAAAGAAACAATTGTCCAGTTCCGGATCACTTAACAAAACTGAACGTTGCTCTTTATTATCGTTATATGCAGGATTAGAATAACGAGGAAAAACACCCTTTTCTTTTCCAAATCCCATTCCCAATAAAATCCATCCAATATGAGTACCTTGGGGAAATTCATCTTCATACTTGCTTTGTTCCTTATTCCAATATTTTAGTTTTATTTGCTCACCGACTAAAGATTTAGGAGCATTCCTACTGGAACGTGGAATCAGGATGGTCTTTTTTATGGTAGCTATGTCCACAGACTCTCCTTCTTTATAAGTATAATAAGCAACCATATCCTCCCACGCAGTAGACGAGAAATCAAAATAAGTCGCAACCAAACCTGTAGATTTAGTTATTACCATATCATTACTCCCTGAAGTACGTAGTTCCGGAAACCTTTCCAGCAAATTACGATTATCTACTACTATAGAACGGCTTAAATTACTGCATCTCTCTAAAAAAGCACCGGGTATATCCAACTTTTCAGGCAACAAATAATCAGGAACCCCATTTTCATTCCAATTACCCAATACATCATATCCGTCAGGATAACTCACTCCTCCCATTACCGCTCTAGAATGCCCGTTGGCAGACAGTTGTGCCTTATAATCAACATAATTAAAGGTTAGTCCGTCAGATAGAAATTCCAATTCAACAGGTGATACGACCAACACATTATCAGTTACCAGCCATACCTTTTTCAAATAAGCCGGCAAAGATACTTTTGAAAAAAATCTACCATTCATATCAGTCGAAGCGGCATAAATGGGATTTATATCTTTAAATTCCCAAGTATTTCCAACTAATTCCATAGGATATTCATCATACAGATAAAAAGCAGTCTGTACTTTCATGCCATAATCAATGATAAGTTGACTATTACGGACAGTAGTAAAATCAAAAAAATCGTCTTTATTGATTTTTTCCTCCTCTTCTTCCTCTTCCCCCGTATATATATCATGCATATTACGCAAGCAAGACACAAAGAAAACTGATAAGCAGATGATCCAAAATTTTGTTTTCATAAAGTAGTGCGTGATTATTTTCGACAAATATAGCCATAAATAACTAAAAAACAACTAAATAGTCAGAAAAAAAACTGTCCCCCGACTCACGTCGGAGAACAGCCACAACACAAACACAAAATAAAACACGACAAAACTACTATGCAATTTTTTAGCCTGCTCTATGTTTTGAGTAACATAACTACCGCCAATCAGGTATTCACATATCCAAGAGGGGTTTCAGGTTATTTGCATCTATAAAACGCCACACTAGCGTCCTTTGTTCATCGGTCTTTCTAAAAATATCTTAATTCTTATTGAATTCCTCTTTCTCTTAGTTTCAGCTGCCAGTTCCAAGCCGAACGTAGAGTGTCCTCCAAATTGGCTTCTGCCTTCCATCCCAACTCCTTATTAGCAAAATCAGGATTAGCCCATACCTTCTCAATATCTCCGGCACGACGACCCACGATCTGATAATTAAGTTTCACACCGGTAGCTTTTTCAAACGTATTGATCAGTTCCAATACAGAAACGCCTTTACCCGTTCCAATATTAAAGACTTCCACCTTCTCCTTCTGCTTGTTATTCAAAATGCGATCCATTGCGATAACGTGAGCCTTCGCCAAATCCACTACATATATATAGTCACGGATGCAAGAACCGTCCGGTGTATCATAATCATCCCCGAACACACTCAGTTTTTCACGAATACCCATCGCTGTCTGAGTAACATAAGGTAGCAAATTTTGTGGAACCCCATTAGGTAATTCACCTATTAATGCAGTGGGATGTGCGCCAATAGGATTAAAGTAACGCAACATAATAGCATTGATAGGCGATCCCGAAGCAACTGTATCACGAATAATTTCTTCATTGATCTGTTTTGTATTACCGTACGGAGACTCAGCCTTCTTAATCGGAGCCTCTTCCGTTACAGGAAGAACATCGGGCTGGCCATACACCGTACATGATGATGAAAAAATAATACCTTCTACTCCATGTTTCGGCATTAACTCCAACAGGTTAATCAATGAAACCAAGTTATTGCGATAATACAACAACGGTTTTTGTACCGATTCACCCACAGCCTTGCTAGCCGCAAAATGAATAATACCTTTTATACCCGGATATTTAGTAAACAGCTTATCCATTCCCTCAAGATCCAAGCAATCCAACTTTTCAAATGCAGGACGGATTCCTGAAACCTTTTCTATATTATCTACCACATCGGCGCTTGAGTTGGACAAATTGTCCACAATCACTACGTCGTAACCGCTATTTTGCAGCTCTACTACCGTATGAGAACCGATGTAGCCGGTTCCTCCTGTTACTAAAATTCTTTCTTTCATAATACTTAATATTCTGTCGTTTTCTAATAGGTTCAAAACAACTTCGACGGATAGATCCCTTTTCGTATCATATCATTGATACGAAGCAGAACTTGTATCTTGTCATCATGCGATACCAACCCCATCCATCTGGCAGGTGTCTCAATCACTTTCACCCTGACCCCGTCAGCAATACGCTCATTCATAAAAGCCGGAATAGAATAATGGGCTTTCATATCCATTCCATTCTCATCTATGAACTTATCGAACGCCTTCTTCATCTCACCGAATACCTGCGGAGTAAATCCCCACATATTCATTGAAACCAAGCTGTTGTCATCCAAAGCCACCCATTTATGTAATTCATTAGGATACATCGGATTTCCACTTATCCGTTCTACTCCTACACGGTCTGTAACGGACAACAGATATCCCTTTTCATCCACTTCACAAATACCACGGGTAACCCCTCCGCTTTCCGCCAATACATTTCTCAGCCTGTAGCAAATATTGAAACTATGGTAGTCAGCTTCTCCCAACATCACCAGATTATTATATAACAATTCAAAACTTTCTCTTTGGTAAAAGTTCACGGCATTTATCACACCGAATGGAGAGTCAATCAACTCTTCTCCCATCAGAACAGCTCTTACCGAACCGTACAGTGCTTTGCGCTTCGGATTACGCTTTTCTTCAGGAATCGTTTCCACATCCTGATAAACATACTCCACTTCTACCACATGTTCGTATTTGCCTGATACCAGTTTCTTGAATTCTTGTTCAAAATGTCTGCTTATGACAAATACGATCTTATTAAATCCGACTCTTACGGCATCATATATGGAAAAATCTAATATTGTTTCGCCATTAGGACCTATTCCCTCCAGCTGTTTCAATCCACCATATTTATTCCCCATAGTGGCCGCGAGTACAATCAAGGTCATAGCCATTTAATCTCTCTATTAATTCTAATGCAAAAATAAGCATAAAAATTGAATTTATGGACAAGAACAATGGATTTCTTTCTAATAAAAAAGTCCGAAGCTGTGCTCCGGACTTCTGAATCGGTTTATTTTAACGATGAAGTGAATTTATTCTATTCCAAACAAAACACCCAAGCCTTTGTCTACACCTGAAAATCCCATGAATGCCATTGCCAGCAGACCGGCAGTAACCAATGCGATAGCCATTCCCTGCATTCCTTTAGGTATATTCACCAAACTTAATTGTTCACGGATACCTGCAAACAACACCATAGCCAAAGCAAAACCAAGAGCTGTAGAGAAGGCATAAACCACCCCCGTCAACAAATCAAAGTCTTTCTGGATTACCAAAATAGCCACACCCAGAATACAGCAGTTAGTAGTAATCAACGGAAGAAAGACTCCTAATGCCTGATAAAGGGCGGGAGATACCTTCTTCAAAATGATTTCCACCATCTGTACCAATGCTGCAATGACAAGGATAAATGCAATGGTCTGCAAATATTCCAACCCGAAAGCATCGAGCACGAATTTCTGGATAAGATAGGTAACAATGGTAGCGATGGTAAGCACGAATGCAACAGCCGCTCCCATACCCGTAGCTGTCTCAACTTTCTTGGATACACCGAGGAATGGACAAATACCCAAGAATTGTGACAACACAATGTTGTTCACAAATATAGCGGTGATAAATATCAATATATATTCCATTTTCTTACTTTTTACGGGTTATGCTTTCTTCAGTTTATTCACAATCGCAATGAGGTAACCCAATGCAATGAAGGCTCCCGGTGCGAGAACGAAAATCAACATTCCGTATTGCTCCGGCATAATAGCGATATCAAACAATTTTCCTGTACCAAGAAACTCACGTACACCACCAAGGATGGTCAATGCAAGTGTAAATCCTAGTCCCATACCCAATCCGTCAAAAAATGAAGGAACAGGACCGTTCTTTGCAGCAAACGCTTCGGCGCGTCCCAGCAAGATACAGTTTACCACAATCAACGGAATAAACAATCCCAAAGTAGCATACAGCGCCGGCACATATGCCTGCATAATCATCTGCAACAAGGTTACAAATGATGCAATAACCACAATGAATGCAGGAATACGCACCATATCAGGAATCAGATTCTTGATAGATGAAATTACCACATTCGAACAAATCAACACAAACATGGTTGCCAGTCCCATACCCATACCATTGATGGCAGAAGAAGTGGTTCCCAATGTAGGACACATACCCAAAAGGAGTACAAACGTAGGATTCTCTTTGACAATCCCGTTCATTAATACTTTAAAATTATTCATAGTCTGCTCCTTCCTTATTTTTTGTTTTTACAATCTTGCTTTGGGCATTCTGCTTTTTTACAGTCCGCCTTGTCGCAGTTAGCAGGATCACATTTACCACCACAAGCAGCTTTGCAGGCAGCAGAGTCACAGGCTTGTCCGCAACAATCCTGAGTTCCCTCACATTGTGCCTTAGCTGCTTTGGGGTCATCGGCAGCAGTTTCAGACACCTGCTGTGTCGCACCGCTGGAACCATCCACATTTTGGCCACTATATGCCGCATAAGCATTATTCACAGCTTTCAGAAAAGCACGTGTCGTGATAGTAGAAGCAGTGATTGCATCTATCTGACCGCCATCTTTATTTACAACCAATGCTTTCTGTCCCGGATTCATACCAGTAATATCGCCTTTGCCGCCTTTCTTAAACCAATCGGCTGCCTTTGATCCCAGTCCCGGAGTTTCTGCATGACTCAACAAAGAATAGTCTATAATATTACCCTCTTTATCGAAACCTACCAATACATTCAACGCACCACCAAAACCATTTGCAGAAGACTCTACGGCTGCACCAATAAATTCTCCTCCTTTGGTTGCTTTATATATCTTATAAGTAACGCCTTCCAATTCTATGGTTTCAGGAGCTTCGGCAGGATTATTGTCAAATCCCGGAACTACGATAGCAATGGCATCACTCAAAGCCTTGGCATTAGCCTGTGCAATGGGTTCCTTTGTCAACTCATTCACATAACCCAGCAATGCTCCGGCTACCACGGTTACGCCTGTCAGCACGATAACCATGTTTTTCAAAGATGATTCTAGTTTTTTCATTTCTTCACGACCTCCCCGAATCTTTTAGGTTTACAATAAGTATTGATTAACGGAGTGAATGCGTTCATAATGAATATAGCGAAAGACATACCTTCGGGATATGCACCGAACAAACGGATAACCACCGTCAGGAAACCGATAGCCACACCGTAAATAATCATACCTTTATGAGTCATAGGCGAAGTAACATAGTCGGTTGCCATGAAAATAGCTCCCAACATCAAACCACCTGTAAACAAGTGAGCCAACGGAGATGCGTAAGCAACCGGATCAACCAAATGCATCAGCCCGGCAAATACAAATACTGTCACCAGAATAGATACAGGAATATGCCAGGAAATAATCTTTTTCCATAGCATATATCCCAGACCAAGCAATAAAGCCAATGCACTCACCTCACCTAGTGAACCCGGGTTATTACCCAGAAACAGACTTAATGTATCGGGCAACTGACCTAAAGCATTTGCATCACCCTTTACAGCCATTTTCATCAATGCCAGCGGAGTAGCACCGGTTTCAGCATCGGTATAACTTCCCCATTGTTGAACCAACGGCCATGAAGTCATCTGCACAGGAAAAGAAATCAGCAGGAAGATACGACCTACCAGCGCGGGATTGAAAGGATTACAACCCAATCCGCCGAAAGTCATCTTGCCCACACCGATTGCCACCAACGCACCGATGATAATAATCCAAAGCGGCAAGTTGGAAGGCAGATTGAATGCCAGCAACACACCGGTTATAATAGCCGAACCATCACAGATGGTAGAGCGTTCTCTCTTCAAAATAAACTTGGTAATCGCCCATTCGAAGAATACACAGGCGGCAACCGAGGTCAAGGTCACCACCACGGCGCCCAGTCCGAACATATAAAATGACACCAGCAACGCAGGTATCAACGCAATGAGTACACCATACATATTCTTCTGTATGCTGTCACCGCTATGAACGTGAGGCGATAATGATACTATTAATTTATTAGCCATACTATTTTGTCGAATTATTTTTTAGCATTACGTGCACGGATGATACCGCCTACTGTGCCCTTACCCAAACGGATATAGTCCAGCAAATAACGATGAGACGGACATGTAAACTGACACGAACCGCACTCGATGCACGACATTACATCTTCTTTTTCTACTCTCTCCCAGTCCTTATGAGCTGAAAGTGTCGCCAACAAGAAAGGCTCCAATCCCATAGGACACACACTGACGCACTTGGCACAGCGGATACAGGGCTGAGCTTCCGCACGGGCAGCTTCCTTATCATTCATAATCAGCACACCCGAACTACCTTTACAAATGGGAACTTCCGTATTAACCAGTGCTTTACCCATCATCGGACCGCCACCTATCACTTTTCCCGTATCTTCGGGCAAACCGCCAGCCGCATCAATCAGCTGGCTCATCGGGGTACCCATACGGGTGAGGAAGTTGGAGGGATTCTTGACAGACTTACCCGTAACAGTCACGATACGTTCAAACAAAGGTTTGTTTTTCTGAACGGCTTCATAAACGGCAAATGCAGTACCTACATTCTGAACTACCGCACCCACATTGATAGGAATAGCGGGAGGAGCAGGAACCTGGCGACCGATCACAGCATCTATCAACTGTTTCTCACCACCTTGCGGATATTTCACCTGCAAAGGAACTACCTCTATACCGGGATACTGAGCAGCCTTTTCAGTCATCAACTTAATAGCATCCGGTTTATTATTTTCAATACCGATATATCCCTTGGTCACTTTTGCAGCTTTCATCAGGATGCTTACACCCACCAGTACTTCGTCTGCCTTTTCCAGCATCAAACGATGATCGGCAGTGAGGTAAGGCTCACATTCTACAGCATTGATAATTACACATTCCGCCTTGCAGCCCGGAGGAGGAGAAAGTTTCACATGAGTAGGGAAACAAGCACCGCCCATACCTACTACACCTGCATTTTTCACTTTAGCAACGATTTCTTCGGGTGTGAGAGCACACTCTTTCACCAATGTCGAACTGCGGTCTATTGATTCTTCCCATTCGTCACCATCCACATCGATAAAGATAGCCGGCTTGCGGTAACCGCTAGCATCGATTACGGCGTCTACCTTGTTCACTTTACCGGATACAGACGAGAAGATGGCTGCTGAAACAAAGCCACCCGCCTCAGCAATCTTCGTACCTACCTTCACCACATCGCCTTTTTTCACGATGGCAGTAGCAGGAGCACCGATATGCTGTGACAAAGGAAATACCGCTTGCTTAGGAAGTGCAAGTGTTTCAATGGCTTTGCCTGCTGACAATTTATTTTCTGCTGGATGTACTCCACCAATTCTAAATGTCTTCACTGTTATATCTTTTTAATTTTTACTTACTTTGAATTTTGATTATGCTTCCGTTTTCGGAGCCTCAGCTTTCACCGCTTCCGCTTTCGGAGTTTCCACCTTTGAAGCCTCTACTTTTACAGCAGGTTTTGCAGCAGCCTCACCAGCCGGCACTTCTACTTTCGGTTTACGTGGCGGGAAATTGATAGCTTGGATAGCCCCTTTCGGACATTCCGATTCGCATTTACGGCAAGACTTACACTTAGCCGGATCAATGTATGCCAAATTATTTTCCAACGTAATGGCTTCGAACGGACACACTTTCACACACTTTCCACAACCAATACAACTAGCCTTGCAAGCTTTGTTGGCAACAGCTCCCTTATCCTTGTTCACACACATCACCACTACGCGGCGGTTGTTCTTTCCTTTCGGACGAATTTCAATGATCTTACGCGGACAAGCTTTGCTGCAAGCCCCACAAGCTGTACATTTTTCTTCGTCCACTTCCGGAAGACCGGTTTCAGGATTCATGTGAATAGCATCAAACTGACACGCTTCCACACAATCACCACAACCCAGACAACCGAATGTACAACCCGTCTCACCACCTGAAGTGGCATGAGCGATGGCACACGATTTAGCTCCGTCGTACAGAGCAGTACGAGGGCGATTTTCACAACTACCGTTACATCTTACCACCGCAACTTTCGGTTCAGCAGCAACGGCTTCCAATCCCAAAATGGCAGCTACTTTCTCCATTACCGGAGCACCACCAACCGGACATAACTTACCCTCCAGTGAACCGGCATCGGCAGCCTTCACGCAGGCACCGGCAAAACCAGAGCAACCGGGATAACCACATCCACCGCAATTCGCCTGAGGAAGCACTTCGCTCACCTTGGCAATCCGCGGATCTTCATACACAGCAAACTTCTTAGAAGCGGCATACAAGATTACCGCGGCAATCAAGCCAATCGCTCCCAACGAAATTACTGCAACCAGAATTAAATCCATAAATTTTAGTTAGTTATTTATTAATTATTTTTTATTGGTTCAAGCGTAAATGAAAACTTCTTGCTCAACTTATTCCTGCATACATATATAATAAGGTAATACGGGAGCAAGGCTGACAAAGCAACAAGCGCCGACCTTAACTCATCCCCCCCCGTAAGACGCATGGAAATAAATAAAGTAATCAGCAATACCAAGAAAGGGATACCAAAAGCCAGCAATACGGCTTGCATCCCCATGGAAGTAGTACCATAAATCATCACCTCCTCACCTATGCGGTAAGAAGATGCCTTCATGTCAAAAACATCAATCAGTTTCTCTTTACTTTCAGATGCATTGCAATGCCCTTTCACACTACAAGCCGAACAGGCAGAAGTTTGTACGATTCTCACCCGCACGTGAGAACCTTCAATGTTTTCCACAATACCACGATGTTTGATTATATCGGTCATTTTTGCAAACTCTACATTACAAAACTGCGACAAATGTACGACTTTAATTGGATTCTAAGAAGTATAAAATGATATTTTCACTATAAAAATCGATTTTTTGTGTGGAGAAATTAAAATTAGAAGCAAGAAAAGGAAGAAATATTTAATTTTCCTCCTTTCTACTTGTAAGGTATATAATTTATTTCATTATCACATAGCCTGCATCCAACAGTTTTTGACGAATGGATGCTATATGTTCCTCGTTTCTGGTTTCCATAACGACACGAAGGGCACATCCGGTGACATCTGCACTCTCACTATTTCGCTCATGATGTACAGAAATTACATTTCCTCCCTGCTCTGCGACAATTTTGCTGACTCCCAACAGCTGCCCCGGCTTGTCTATCAAGTCCAAAGTTACTGCATAGGTACGTCCCGACTTCGCCATACCGCGACTGATGACACGGCTCAATATCGTCACATCAATATTGCCTCCGGACACCAGGCAGACAGTTTTCTTACCCTTTACCGGTACTTTATTGAACATGGCTGCGGCAACAGACACAGCTCCCGCCCCCTCTGCAACAATCCGCTGGCGTTCTATCAATGCCAGAATAGCTGCGGCAATCTCGTCCTCAGTCACAGTTACAACTCCGTCCACATACTGATTTACCAAGTCAAAAGTATTTGTTCCCGGCTCTTTCACCGCGATTCCATCGGCAAAAGTGGAAACAGAGTGAAGACGCTCAATACGCGAATGAAGAATAGAATTTGCCATACTGGCCGCACCCAACGCCTGTACGCCATATACCTTGACAGATGGTTTCAAAGCCTTCAACGCATAAGCCACTCCCGAAATCAGTCCTCCCCCACCAATGGGAACAATGACTACCTCCACATCCGGCATTTCCTCCAATAATTCCAAACCGATAGTACCTTGTCCGGCTATCACGTTCTCGTCATCAAAGGGATGAACAAAAGTATATCCCTTTTCATCACGCAATTGCAGGGCTTTCTGATAAGCATCATCATAGACTCCCGGAACCAAACAAACTTCCGCCCCATAATGCTTCGTAGCCTCAACTTTAGATATAGGTGCTCCTTCCGGAAGACAAATCAACGACTTGATACCGCACTTAGTGGCAGCCAATGCCACCCCTTGCGCATGATTACCGGCAGAACAGGCTATCACGCCTCTCGCCTTTTCTTCATCGGACAATTGGGAAATCTTGTAATAAGCACCACGCACTTTAAACGATCCTGTGAGTTGCAGGTTTTCGGGCTTCAGATAAACTGTACTCTCAGGATTTATCTGAGGAGCATAAATCAAATCAGTGCGACGGACAACCTCTTTCAGGACATGAGCCGCTTTGTATATTGCATCTAATTGTAGCATAGGTATAACACTCTTGTTTTTAAATTGGGTGCAAAGCTACAAATAAAATTGATTCCTTACACTCACATACAACGTAAAATTGTATTCTTTTCTCTTTGTTCTCCTTTTCACTTGTCGACAGAGTTCACACTCAAGGAAATATGTAAAAGCCCCGGCAGCACTATCGTTTTCATTTTGACACTCCTTATCTGCTGTCTTATTTTAATTTCGACGTAATCTGTTTATTGCTCTCGGCTACTTCCACCAGATAAACACTGGCACAAATAAGAACAATCGCCGCCAACTGTGTCCATGAGAAGCGATCCTGCCCCAAAACAAAAGAAGTCACCGTAGCAACAATCAATATTAAATACCCGTAAATGGCTACTAATGTCGTTTTCAGATATTTCAGCCCGAGAGGAAGTAATAAATAACTAATGGTGGTAGGAAATACCAAAACAAAAAGCAAGACCAACATAGGCGTAGAGAAAAGTGACATTTTCAGTATAGGAGCATCAAAACCATAAATCGTATTGACAACAACAGCCATAACAGCCGCCCCTAAAAAAGTATATTTTAACATCGTCATATCTCCCACTCCTTTTAACAGACGGTTACTGAAAACAAGATAGACGGCATAAACCAATGAACTGGCCAAACACATCAAATTACCTAACGGAGCATTGGAGGCAAGATCGTCACTAGGTTGTGTGGATATGCATAGAACAGCTCCTCCCAATCCCATTCCAATGCCAAGTACTTTCATCCAGGTTACTTTTTCCTTATAAAACAATACAGAGATAATGAATACCCATATAGGCTCCAAACTGACAAAAATAGAACTGGAAACCGGAGTAGTCTTACTGATACCCAACAAATAAAAAAACATATATCCATAAATACCTAAAGCCCCTAAAATAAAGAGCTGCCATTTCTGACGGATAGTGGAGTTTTCGGGCTTGCAAAATATATCAATAAGCCAAAAAGCGGCGGCCCCAAATACCAATCGGAAAGTAACCCCTGTCACAGGAGCTATCCACAAAGGTAAAAGATACTTCAGTGCGTTCATATTAAGGCCTCCCAACGCTTTGGAGACAACCATGCTAAGGTTTGCTTCAACTTGTCTATTCATACTTCATGCTGTTATGTTATTACGTGGGTATTTTTCTTATAAACTCAGTTTTTCCTGCTTCATCACAATAAACATCCCCATCAAGGCTACCATCAGATTAAGCCAGAAGGCAAAGGTTTGCGAATGAGAATGGAACAGATTCTGAAAAGCATCCACAATAAACGGACAAAGCAGTATGGCCACATAATTCATCGCCATGACAAAAGCAAATGCCAACGTCACTTTGTGAGGAACCGCCACATCAGAAGTCTTATCATAAATCAACGGTTGGATAATACCGTATGAAAGCCCGTTCAGAATACATCCCAAAGCAATCAGTATTTCGGAACGACTAAGCAGAATAATCCCCATTCCGCAGGCTATCATCAACAAACAAACCATATAGATACGGCGGCCCAAGACCTGCACTATCTTATTCAGGACAAAACCCGGTGCCATAATAGCGAGAAAAAACAAAGATATCAAGATGCCTGCCCTACCACTGGACAGCCCATATTCTTCCATCAGGAAAGGCAGATTGAAACTAATAATAATCACCAGATAAGTAGCCAATCCGTAAAAAGCCATCAGCTTGACCAAAGCCTTGACATTAATTCCCCGCTTACCCATTTCCCTGGCAGTATCGGCTGGAATATCATCAGAGGAATGATAATTGGAGAGATCTTTTTTCAGATAACGAGTAAGGAAAACGGATACAAAAGGAAACAGATAGACCAAAAACGGCAAATGCCAGTTCACTTCTGCCAGATATCCTGTCAGCGTAGTGGCAAGCACCAGCGTGATATTGGTGATGGCAGAACTGTAACCAAATTGCTTTGTACGGTAACTTCCCACAAAATAACGGGATATCAATCCGGTAGAAAGCGGAACAATCAATCCCGACCCCATCCCCAACATGGCGCTGACGGCTATCAACTGCCACATTTTATCAGAAAGCAGATAAAGAATGCCACTCGCCCCGAAAAGAGCCAGCCCTATCTGCAACAACAAAAGGTTGTTCACTTTCTCTGTCAATTTACCTGATAACAAGATAAAGGGTATGATAAGAAGTGACGGCAACGAAGACAACATCTGGATCTCCAGATCTGTAGCAGAGGGAAATATTTTATTCAAATCTCCCAAAATGGGCGACACCGCCAGTCCCGGCAATGCATTGAGTGCCGAGATGGAAAATATACCTACTAACGTAATGAGGGGAATGGTCCCCTGCCCTGTTTGTACTTTCATAATGAAATCGGTTTAGATTGTGATAGAAACAAAGTGTAAAAGAATTGGTTCAAAGCCGGTTTATAATTGGTCAATGCAATCATGTGCCCATATACTACTATGCCAATTGGCTGCGCTATGTTCCGCATGACACATTATCCCCCATAAATTAAAAAACATAAAATCAAGAAACTTTTCTCCAAACCTCCTGTTGAGGGAGAAAAACGCGGGAAACTCCCATGTTTTCCATTGTATTACTAACCTAAACTTTTAAGTAAAATGAAAGAATGTAATTGTGATTTGAGAGACGGTGACGCAAAGACAGCCGTGTTTGGTTCAAACGAAATGCTACAGCCTGCCCCGGTAGATACCATCCCTATGGAACCTACCACCCCACAGATTGCTTATCAAATGGTAAAAGACGAAACATTCGCCCAAACCCAGCCACGCCTTAACCTGGCCACTTTCGTTACCACCTACATGGACGACTATGCCACCAAACTGATGAACGAAGCCATCAGCATCAACTACATTGATGAAACAGAATATCCTCGTATCGCAGTGATGAATGCCAAATGTATCAATATCATGGCTAATTTGTGGAATTCGCCCGAACAGGCAAAATGGAAAACCGGCGCACTGGCTATCGGCTCCAGCGAGGCTTGTATGCTGGGAGGAGTAGCCGCCTGGTTACGCTGGAAAGACAAACGTAAAGCTCAGGGAAAACCGACTGACAAGCCTAACTTTGTCATTTCAAGCGGTTTTCAGGTTGTTTGGGAAAAGTTCGCCCAACTTTGGCAAATTGAAATGCGCCAAGTACCTCTCACCTTGGACAAAACCACTCTGGACCCCGAAGAAGCACTGAAGATGTGTGACGAGAACACCATCTGCATCGTCCCCATCCAAGGTGTGACATGGACAGGTTTGAACGATGACGTGGCAGCGTTGGACAAAGCACTGGATGCCTACAACGCCAAAACCGGCTATGATATTCCTATCCATGTAGATGCTGCAACCGGCGGTTTCATCCTGCCGTTCCTCAATCCCGACACAAAATGGGACTTCCGCTTGAAATGGGTTCTCTCCATCAGCACTTCCGGGCACAAGTTCGGACTGGTTTATCCGGGACTGGGATGGGTAGTATGGAAAGACAAGAAATACCTTCCGGATGCCATGTCGTTCAGTGTAAATTATCTGGGTGCGAACATCACACAGGTTGGTTTGAACTTCAGCCGTCCCGCCGCACAGATTCTGGGACAGTACTACCAATTTATCCGTCTGGGATTCCAAGGATACAAAGCCATCCAATACAATTCCATGGAAATCACCAAGTACATCCACAGCGAAATAGCCAAGATGGCTCCGTTCGTAAATTACAGCGATGACGTAGTAAATCCTTTGTTCATCTGGTACATGAAACCCGAATATGCAAAGAACGCCAAATGGACTCTGTACGATTTGCAGGCTAAATTGCAGCAAAGCGGCTGGATGGTTCCTGCCTACACCTTGCCGGAAAATATCCAGAATTACGTGGTTATGCGTGTTGTGGTACGTCAGGGATTCAGCCGTGACATGGCGGATATGTTGTTGAACGACATCAAGAATGCCATCTGCGAGTTCGAGAAACTGGAATATCCCACTCCTACCCGCATCGCCCAAGACAAGAATATCGCTGTAAAAGGTACTGTGTTCACTCACAATGCCCATAGCAACGCCGCTAAAAAATAAGCATAGATAACAATAATGCAACCATCCGCCGTTAAGGCAGATGGTTACTTCAATCAAATTAATTTATGGAAAGAACTATAACTATCCAGCAAATAAAGGATGTTGCCCAGGAGGCTTACAATCTGTACAAGGACAATACAGACGGTAAGAACGCCGACTACATCCCTTATCTGGCAAATATTGACCCCAAACTGTTCGGAATCAGTATCTGTCTGATGAACGGAGAAATCATCCAACTGGGTGACTCTCAGTACCGTTTCGGTATCGAGTCCGTTTCCAAGGTGCTGACCGCCATCCTGGTACTCCGCCAATACGGTGCTCCCAAGGTGCTCGAAATGATTGGCGCCGATGCTACCGGACTGCCGTTCAACTCCATCATGGCCATCTTGTTGGAAAACGACCATCCGTCCACCCCATTGGTAAACGCCGGCGCCATCTCGGCCAACAGTATGGTGCAACCCGTAGGAAACAGCGATGCCAAGTGGAAAGCCATCGTAGACAATATGACCGAACTATGCGGAAGTACCCCGCAACTGATCGACGAACTGTACCGGTCAGAGTCGGCGACAAATTTCAACAACCGTTCCATCGCCTGGCTATTGAAAAATTATAACCGTATCTACGATGACCCCGATATGTCGCTCGACCTCTACACCCGCCAGTGTTCCATGGGCATCACTGCAGAACAGTTGTCCATCTGTGGAGCCACCATCGCCAACGAAGGATTGAACCCGAACACCAACAAGCAAGTGTTCGACAAAGCCCTCTCCCCGAAAATCACCTCCATGATAGCTACCGTAGGTTTCTATCAGCATACAGGCGACTGGCTTTACACTTCGGGAATTCCTGCCAAGACAGGCGTAGGAGGCGGTGTCATGGGCGTAATGCCGGGTGTCATGGGCATTGCAGCCTTCGCGCCTCCTCTGGATGACGCCGGCAACTCCGTGAAAGCACAGCTTGCCATCAAGCATATTATGAACAAACTGGGCATGAACGTATTCAATGGCCATCGCATCCACGTGCAATAATCCATTTCGTTCCCATAGGAAAACCGGTATTTCTCTCACTCCGAGAGGAGTACCGGCTTTTTAATTAAAAATTTTTCCCGCTAAAATTTCTCACACTCTTACATTATGCCTATCTTTGCACTGACAAATTCATCATATTATGAAGAACAAAGTCATCCGTAAAGAACCGGACCAATGACGAACTCACGCAGAGAAACCATTGGAGTTCCCTTGGCGGAATATTTGAAAGAGAAATGCTGGAACAGCCCAAAGCGCCCGATGACGTTGATTATGGAATTGAATTAACTATTAAATAACTTTATGAGTAACAAATCAAAAATCGAGATTTGCGCCAACTCCGTGGAAAGTGCTGTGAAGGCACAACAAGCCGGTGCTTATCGTGTAGAACTATGTGCAGGTATTCCGGAAGGCGGAACAACCCCGTCTTTTGGTGAAATCCGTATGGCACGCCAATTATTGAACCAAACAAAACTGCATGTCATTATCCGTCCCCGTGGCGGAGATTTCCTATATTCTCCTATTGAACAAGAAATCATGCTGCATGATATTAAAGTGGCACGCCAGCTGGGTGCGGACGGTGTGGTATTCGGCTGTCTTACCGCAGAAGGCTATGTCGATGTGCCTCTGATGCAGAAACTGATGAATGCGGTAGGCGAGATGAGTGTCACCTTCCACCGTGCTTTTGATATGTGCAGCAATCCCAAAGAGGCCTTGGAACAGATTATCGGACTGGGTATAGACCGGGTTCTTACTTCCGGACAGGAAGCTACCGCCGAAAAGGGAATCCCTCTTCTGAAAGAATTGGTGGAACAGGCCGACGGACGGATCATCATCATGCCGGGATGCGGTGTGAATGCCGGTAATATCCGTAAGATTGCCGAAGAAACCGGAACTTCGGAATTTCATTTCTCCGGACGGAGCAGCGTAGACAGCGGCATGATTTATCGTAACTCAAAAGTATCCATGGGAGGTACTGTAAAGATAGAAGAGTATCTGAAAGACGTTACCGATCCTGACAAAGTAAAAGCCGCCTTGTCCGAACTGGCAATGAAAGACGAAAACGACAAAGCACTGGAAAAGAAAAACAAAAGCCTCAACCCCAAGAAATCAAAGAAAGAGGATGACTGGGACGATGAGGACGATGACTTGGATGATGACAAGTAAACAGGTAAGCATAAACGCTATCAATATATTTAACGCGGATATTCAGTTTGCAAACTTGAATATCCGCGTTACTTTTTGTTTATACTGAATCCTACAGCTTATGTATCACCTTCATCAGCTGCTCACCCAGTCCGATGGTATATCCTTGTGACACGAATACCACCCGGTTAAAGGTATCCCCAATGATAAACATAGGCAGGATAGTCTTGTTAGACAACTTCATCCCTTCTGCAATCTGCTTCTGGATGGAACCGTCCACATCAATACCGTAAGTAATGGTAGCCGGTAATCCGGGGAATTCCTGCGGGCGGAACTTCTTGTACTGCTCCTCGTTGGGGAACAACAGCACGATTTCTCTGCCCCATTCATCAAACTCCTTACCCAATGCCGCAATATCACGCAAGGCATGGTTCGTAGGTTCTTGTCCGGCACCCAGTACGGCTACAATGTAGTAACCACGTCCTGTAGTGGCAAGAATAGACTTCAATTCATCGCTATCTATCGGTTTATAAGTAGATTCCGAGTTGAAATTACCGATTACCTGAATATCATCCTTACTTTCACGCATCACCAAGTCCACCGTAGTCGTTTCCCCCGGCTTGATGGTAAAGAAAGTCAGCTGGGACAATACGCCGCCGTTGGCCAGACGAGTACCGGTCACCATCACATAATTGCCGGCATCCAGTGCCGTTCCGTTCTTCAACAGATTAGCCCAAGTAGCGCCGCCACCCATATCAATATCGCCTTCATCATAATTCAGCAATTTCAAGGTTCCGGCAGGAGTCAGTCTGGAAATAGAGAAATGAGAATAATACTTCGGGTCGGCCAAAGACTTGATCGGCGTATATCTGGCAATAAACTTGCCGGTAGGCGCACTGGCCTGTTCCATCGCCTCAAAGTTCACATCAACAGCACCTTCATCACCCATCAACTGCACTTTTCCGGTCACTTCGTCTATACGTGCAGGAATACCCATGCTGCGTGCCATGGAAACAAAGAAGATATCACGGCTGTGCGCATCGGCTGTACGGGCCTTCCACACCCCCTCCGGAGTAATCGGAGAACCACCCAGGTTGCAATCCTTGTCCACACGGATATTTTCGGCAACCCATGCAACCAGCTTCATCGGATCGGCAAGGTAAGCCTCACGCTCCTGTTCGGGCACTGCTTTCTCAAAGAATCCTTTGTACGGAGTAATCATTTCGTTGCTCACACGCGGATTACGCACAAATCTGCGGAAATAATCGGCATTGGCGCACAGATGTGAATTCATCATGTGGTCTATCAACACTTCGGAACTTACATCGCGAAGGTCTTTGGCGGAAATCTGCTGAAGCAGGTCAATGCCGCCCTTCTTTGACTTCTCCGAACGGAGACGGGCCATAAAGTCACGGATGGTTTCGTGGTTACCACGTGATGCCACCAGCAATTTGGCAACAACATCCTCATCCAACTGATACTCTTTAGCGAAATGACGGGCCGATTCATCCGTCATGAACGTAGCCACGTAGGCATTGCGGATAGAGTCCTCCAAGGCCATGCGGCGATTGTTCTCCGCACGTTGTTCGGGAGTCACTTCGGGCATATTGGCGCCTTCCACCGGAGGAATGATATCCATATCCAGTGTATAAGCCTCGCCGGCCGTCTTGTCCAGTTTCACGGTCAAGGCATTGTCTTTTCCGAAAGACAGTTTGGAGTAACCGAATTTTCCATCTTTGGAAGCCCATACCAGCATATCCCCTTTTCCGGCTGTCAGGAACGTCTTGCCGTCCGCATCCGTCTGTTTGGAAGCTACGGTATAAAATTCGGCATAGTTATACACCTTGAATTCCACTTTGGCATCAGCCACCGGTTTGCCATCCGCATCCACGATGGCCACATCGGCTTTTGCCGTAGGGGCATAGTTGTCAATCACATTGATTTCCGTATACCGGGGAGTGCGGTACATCACTTCTTCCGGTCCGTTATAACGTCCGAACACCTTGGTGTGCATCAGCATACCCCGTGAAGCGGGAGCGTTGAACCAACCCAGATTCAGTACCGGTTCGGGTTCGCAAGCACCCAGGAAGTACCATTTGCCATCCACCCAGGCTTCCACCCAGGCATGATTGTCATCGGTATGTGCCCAACGCGGCGTATATACCTGGCGGGCAGGGATGCCTACCGAACGCAAGGCGGCTACCGTGAACGTAGATTCCTCGCCGCAACGTCCGTAGGCTGTCTTTACGGAAGCCAGCGGACTACTGGTACGGGCATCAGAGGGAGTATAAATCACCTTCTCATGACACCAGTGGTTCACTTCCAGCACGGCATCATATAAAGAAAGGTTTTTCACTCTGTCCTTCAGTTCCTCGTAGAATACCTTACGGCTGTCGTCCAGATTCTCGTTGTTTACGCGGATGGGCAATACAAAGTGGCGGAACTCGCGTTCGGGAACCACTTTTCCCCACGGCATCTCCTCACGCGCCTTGAAAGCGTAATCCACGTTTTCCAGATAGAATTCACCGGGATGATCCGCTATATCCGCCAAAGGCATATAGGCGTAAAGGAAAGTCATCGCCTCCTTCTGCTCATCGCTCATGGGTTGTTCGAATACCTGGAAGAGGTCACCTTGGGCCAGCGTATCACGCCGTGCCTCAAAATCCTGCTGAACAGCGGCACGTTCAGCCTCATCACTGATCAAATGTTTGTTGTTTGTACACGAGGCACACAGCATCAAGCCTATCCCCGCCGCACACAGAGCCAATAATTTCATCTTGTTGTTTATTTAGGTTAGCAATTTGTTATTGGCTACGAAGATAAGACTTTTTTCTTATTTTTGACGAAGTTCAAGCTATTATTTAGTATCCGCCGGCTCCGATTGTTGCGATTGATAATATTCCTCCTTCCGCTTGTTGGCCTGCTGCACCAGACTGGTGACGTATACCGTGAAAATGGGGAACATCATCATTCCCAGGGCGGCCAGCACCACCGACAGTATTTTCCCCGTAGGAGTGACGGCATAAATATTGCTCCCTACGGTAGTGACATCCATAAACGCCCACCACAGCGCACTCCAGTAGTCCGTCACCATAGGGTTCACCTTATGTTCCAGCACAAAGAAGATAAGGCTGGCAAAATACACGGTGGCCATCAGCATGGTGATGTACGAGGTAAACAGTCCGGACGCCTTGCTGCCCGACAGCCAGCCCACCACGATGGCCAGCGCATACCCTCCCCTCAGCAAAGGGATAAAGCGCAGGAAATAACTGATTTCGGGCGAGAAAGTGATGTGATAGAAATCAATGATATTTAAATAAGGTATAGATACCAGCAGGAAAATAAAATGGCTGGTGAAGTATCTTCCTTTTTCTTTCGAGAGGAAAAACTCCAGCAGGAAATCGAACAGGAAAAACATGCATATCCAGAACTGAATCTTCAGATAAGAACCTTGATTCAGGAAAGGGATGTTATGAAAAGTATCTATCGAGATACTGATAACCAGAAAAAGGGACATCAACAGGATGAGTATATGCAAGATCCCGTAAATCCCCCTGCGGGAATAGATGAATGAGGAGAAAGCTGTTTTCATAAACTATACTGATTATATTGTTTTTTCTAGAAACACCCTTCCGGGTACGATTGTTTCATTCCGGATACCTTCCGGGTTAATAAACCTAAACGGATAAACATCATTTCCAGGGAGTTGTTATAAACTCCGTAAACAAAAAACATACATTTTTTAAAACCTAAACTTTATGGCAAACATTAGTAAATCAGTCAAGCTAGGGGTATTTACCCTCGCTATTATGAACGTGACTGCGGTAGTATCCCTGCGCGGGCTGCCTGCTGAAGCCGAATACGGACTGAGTTCGGCATTTTATTATTTATTCGCGGCTATCGTCTTCCTGATACCTACCTCGTTGGTAGCGGCGGAACTGGCGGCCATGTTCCAGGACAAGCAAGGCGGTGTGTTCCGATGGGTGGGTGAAGCCTACGGAAAGAAATTCGGCTTCCTCGCCATCTTCCTGCAATGGGTGGAAAGCACCATCTGGTATCCCACCGTCCTGACTTTCGGAGCCGTGGCACTGGCTTTTATCGGCATGAGTGACACCCATGATATGGCCTTGGCATCCAACCGCTATTACTCACTGGCGGTGGTCTTGATTATCTACTGGCTGGCCACCTTCATTTCGCTGAAAGGCATGGGCTGGGTAGGCAAAGTGGCCAAAGTAGGCGGTATGGTAGGTACGATCATTCCTGCCGGCCTGCTGATGGTGCTGGCGGTGATTTACCTTGCTTCCGGCGGACAGAGCCAGATGAACTTTGACGGCAACTTCTTCCCCGACTTCAGCAACTTCGACAACCTGGTACTGGCTTCCAGCATCTTCCTGTTCTATGCCGGTATGGAAATGGGCGGTATCCACGTAAAAGACATGGAAAATCCTGCCAAGAACTATCCGAAAGCCGTATTCATCGGTGCGGCTATTACCGTGATCATCTTCGTGCTCGGCACCTTCGCACTGGGGATCATCATTCCCGAAAAGGACATCAACCTGACACAGAGTCTGCTGGTAGGCTTTGATAATTACTTCAAGTATGTCCATGCTTCGTGGTTGTCGCCTATCATCGCCGTGGCTTTGGCATTCGGTGTGCTGGCAGGCGTGTTGACCTGGGTGGCAGGTCCGTCCAAAGGTATCTTCGCAGTGGGCAAAGCAGGTTATCTGCCTCCCTTCTTCCAGAAGACCAACGCCAACGGCGTACAGAAAAACATTCTGCTGATCCAAGGCCTTGCCGTAACCTTGCTCAGCCTGCTGTTCGTTGTGATGCCTTCCGTACAGAGTTTCTACCAAATCCTGTCACAGCTCACCGTATTGCTTTACCTCATCATGTATCTGCTGATGTTCAGCGGCGCCATCTATCTGCGTTACAATATGAAAAAGGCCCCGCGCCCGTTCCGCATCGGCAGCAAAGGAAACGGACTGATGTGGCTCATCGGCGGTCTGGGTTTCTGCGGTTCGCTGCTGGCATTCGTGCTCAGCTTCATTCCCCCCAGCCAGATTGCGGTAGGCAGCAACACCGTATGGTTTGCCGTTTTGATTATCGGCTGCGTCGTGGTAGTCGCAGCTCCGTTCATTATCTATGCATCACGCAAACCGTCATGGGTAGACAAGGATACACAGTTCGAACCGTTCCACTGGGAAGAACAGGCCACAACGGCACAGACAGCGGCTCCGGTTTCCGGCGCGGCTAAAAGTTCCGCTTCAAGCGCCTCTACAAACGCCGCCGGACCGGCCTCTCAAAGCACCCCGACCCCGGAGCAACACAAATAACCCCCGCTGACGGGTTGGCCCATTCCTTTTTATCACAGGCAATTCCGGTTCCTTGAAAAGCAAGAAGCATGTTTTTCAAGAAGCCGGAATTGCTGTTTTCCACAAACCGGGATGGTTACTTTCCCTCTCTCTTCCAATAATTTCCTGTAAATCATAGCCGGAATTAAAGAAACATTCCTATCTTTGTCCCTTGGTTCACTTAATAATCACGTTTGACATGAAGCATAAGGCCTTTTTCATTTTTATGACAGCCCTTCTTATAGGGAGTCCGCTTTATGCACAAAAATATAAAATAGCCCTTATCCATTCCTACCAGGAAGGGTACAGCGGTGCAGGCATTGTAAACAAACTGTTTGTCAAAGGACTGAAAGACCAGCAAATAGACTTCCAGCTGCGCACCTTTTATCTGGATTGCGAGAAATACGAATCCGTAGAAGAAGAGCGACGGATTTCCGAGTTTGCAGATTCCATCCGCTCATGGGGAGGGGATTTGATTGCCGTACTCGATGATCAGGCAACCTACTCTGTCATGGCCTGCGGAAACCCGTATGTCAGGCAGGTTCCCGTCGTATTCAGCGGAGTGAATTATCCCAACCAAGAGTTGCTGGCACAATATCCCAACATTACGGGCTACATAGACAAACCCGATTACCTCACCACCTGCCGGATGATAGAACGCATCATGGGCAAAGTCCGCATCCACATCCTGAACGGGCGGACCGTGCTTGACCGCCTTATCCGGAAAGACCTGAGCGAACAATGCAAAGGATCGGAAATCGCCCTCCACCAATGGAAAAGACAAGAGGCCCTGCCCGACAAGCTGAATATCCCCATCAGTGACAAAGATGATACCGAATATGAATCCCTGCACGAAAAGCTGAACGAATACAACCACTTGGACTCCACCGTCATAGTCCGCCTGTCCAGTGATTCCGTAGCTGCCCGCGACCTGATGTGGCTGTCCAGCGGGGTCTTCAAATACTCCCTGTTCCTGTATACCAAACGGGACTATACCACCCTGCGCATCGGCAGCCTGTTCGACAATCCCGGATTCGAAACCATCAACGAAGGATTCGGGATAAAGGAATACATGCTGGGAGGTTATTTCGCCCCCATCGAAACACAGCTAAGCGACATGACCGCCGGCATCAAAGAAAGACTGCAAGGAAAGATACCCGTCCCGGCGGTAAAACAAATCGCCAAACAGCACCTGGTCAACTGGCAGGTCATGAAGAGATACCAGATCCCCCCTGAAAGCATTCCACCGGAATATACCATCATGTACAGGCCGTGGGAGGAAAAATACGCAACCCCCATCCTGATTCTTGAAAGCCTCCTGGTCTTCACACTCCTTTTGGGGATAGCCTACCTTATTTATATCTATACACTGGAAAAAGGACGTAAAAAAGAAGCCTTGCGCAACCTCAGGTTCGAACACGAAGCATTAACGCTTGCACTGGAGGGAGGAAAAACCTATGCCTGGTGTTTCGACGGAAAAACCGCCGTGTTCGACCAAGCTTTCTGCGAACTGACCAACCGTTCCCAAAACGTGTTGGAAATAGGGGAAGTATCCCACTATGTGCACCCCGACGACCAAGCCCGGTTCAGAAAAAACGTATCCAACATACTACACCGGCCACGAAGAACAGCCCAATACCGTTGCCAATTCAACGACACCGGTTACCAATGGTGGGAATTCAGATACAGCGTGTTGCAGAATAATGAACAAAATCCTATCATCACCGGACTTCTGGTAAACATTCAGGAGATCAAAGACAAGGAAGAAGAACTGATACGCGCCCGCAAACTGGCGGAACAGGCGGAACTGAAACAATCCTTCCTGGCCAACATGAGCCATGAAATCCGTACTCCGCTTAATGCCATCGTGGGATTCTCCAACCTGCTCACTACCGAGAAAAACATCTCGGAAGAAGAGAAAAAAGAGTTTGCCTCCATCATAGACAACAATACCAGACTCTTGTTGAAGCTGGTCAATGATGTGCTGGAACTATCCCGTATAGAATCCGGCAATATGTCCTTTCATTGCGAGGATTGCAGCGCGCATCATTTCGCCGAAACGGTCTATCAGACCCATCAGGTAATTATTCTCCCTCCAGTGGAATTCATCAAAGAATTTCCCGACGAAGATGTGACCATACACATAGACCGTATGCGCCTCACCCAAGTCATCACCAACTTTTTGGGAAACGCCAAGAAGTTCACCTCCCAAGGACACATCAAACTGGGTTATTTCTGCGACAAAGAGAAAAAGGAAATCCATTTCTTCGTAGAAGATACCGGTGCGGGAATCCCTAAAGAAGAATTACAAATGATATTCGAGCGGTTCTACAAGCGGAATGAGTTTGTACAGGGTGTAGGGCTGGGACTCGCCATCAGTAAGGTCATTGTAGAAAAAATGAACGGACACATCGATGTGCAATCCGAGGTGAACAAGGGCAGCCGTTTCACCGCCGTACTGCCCTATCTGTAATTTTATTCCTGTGCAGGCTGTTTAGGCAGGGCAAACTGCAAGACCAGATACGCCAGCACACCCGCCAGCACCGTTCCCAGTATGACACCCATCTTTGCCTGCGTCAGCAACACCGGCGAATCTCCGAAAGAGAGGTTGGCTATAAACAAAGAAACCGTAAAACCGATACCTCCCAAAAGACAGATACCTGTCAGGTTCACCCAGGTCATGCCTTTCAGCAGTCCGGCGAACCCCATCTTTATCACCAGCCAGGTAAAGAAATAAATGCCGGCAAACTTACCCGCCAGCAATCCCGCCAGCACCGCCCAGGTAGCCATCCCCACTTCCAAACCGCCATGATCCGCCGTGAGCGAGACACCCGCATTGGCAAAGGCGAACAAGGGAAGAATAATATAATTCACCATTCCATGCAGACTGTCTTCCAATGACTGCAAGGGAGAGATGACACGGTCCGAGGAAGACTCGATGCTTTTCAGCACATTGATCTGCATCTTGCTTAACACAACACTTTCCTTGTCACTGGCAGGAAAGACAGCAATGTTCTCGCGGATGCGGTTAATGTACTTACCTATCTTGTAATGAGGAGTGGCGGGAACCGTGAAGGCTGCGACAACTCCCGCAATGGTAGCGTGGATGCCGCTCTGCAAAAACAGATACCACATAATCACTCCCCAGAAAATATAAAACCAACGGTTGCGCACCCGGAAGAAATTCCCGCCGCAAAGTATCAGCAGGATACCCGCCGAAGCAATCAAGTAGTTCACCGACAGATGAGAGGTGTAAAAAAGGGCGATGACCAGAATGCCTCCGATATCATCGACCACAGCGAAAGCGGTCAGAAAGACTTTCAAGCTCAGCGGAACCCGCTTGCCGAACAGGCTGAGCACTCCCAGCGAAAAGGCGATATCCGTAGCCATCGGTATGGCCAGACCACTTTGGGCCGGAGTTCCCGCCGTCATGAAATAATAGATCAGCACCGGAACCAGCATACCGCCGCACGCCGCCACGATGGGCAAAAGCGCCTGCCGGAAACTGGACAACTCGCCCACCAGTATCTCACGCTTTATCTCCAGCCCCACACTGAAGAAAAAGACAGCCATCAAAGCATCGTTGATAAAAGTCATCAAGGTCATGTGATGCCCGTTATGACTGAAGAAATTAAATTCTCCTATCTGAAGATGCACCTCGTAATTCCAAAAGGAGGCATAAATATCCCCCCACGGAGAATTGGCCAGGAACATAGCCAGCAAGACTACCCCCATCAGCAACATCCCTCCATTAATATGATAGTGCGCCGCCCGCTGGAAGGAAAAGTTCAAGTTCAGAATTTTCAGTTTTTCCATATCAATTGAATTTAAGAGTTTGTGATAAATTGCCATCAAAACACAAGCCCTTCCTGTTATTGACTTTTTAATTTCAACTAACAGAAAGAGCCCGCTTATTGTTTGCTCCCCAGAGCTTGTTTATTCTTGAATTAATCCAGCTTCAGAACGGCCAGGAACGCCTTTTGCGGTACTTCCACATTACCGATCTGTTTCATTCGTTTCTTACCTCTTTTTTGTTTTTCCAACAATTTACGCTTACGGCTCACGTCACCGCCATAACACTTCGCGGTCACATCCTTGCGCACCGCCTTGATGGTTTCCCTTGAGATAATCTTCGCCCCGATAGCTGCCTGAATGGCAATATCAAACTGCTGGCGCGGAATCAGCTCTTTCAGTTTCTCGCACATACGCTTGCCCAGGTTATAGGCATTGTCCACATGTGTCAGGGTAGAAAGCGCATCCACCGGCTCACCGTTCAACAAGATATCCAGCTTCACCAGTTTGGAAGGGCGGAAACCCGACTGATGGTAGTCAAAGGAAGCATATCCTTTCGAGATACTCTTCAGCTTGTCATAAAAGTCAATCACGATTTCACCCAGCGGCATCTTGTAGTGAATCTCCACCCGGTTGCCCGACACATAATTCTGCCGCACCAGTTCGCCGCGCTTGCCCAGACACAGCGTCATGATAGGGCCGATGTAATCGGTGGCGGTAATGATCGTGGCATCAATGAAAGGTTCCTCGATGTGGTCAATCAGCGTCGGATCGGGCATACCGCCGGGATTATGCACCTCGTTGGCATGTCCCTGCTTGTCATACACCATGTACGACACGTTGGGCACGGTCGTAATCACATTCATATCAAACTCGCGGTCCAGACGTTCCTGAACAATCTCCATGTGAAGCAATCCCAGAAAACCGCAACGGAATCCGAAGCCCAAAGCCAGTGAGGACTCCGGCTGGAAAGTCAGCGAGGCATCATTCAGCTGAAGTTTCTCCAGCGAAGCGCGGAGGTTCTCGTAATCTTCCGCCTCGATAGGATAAACCCCGGCAAACACCATCGGCTTCACTTCCTCGAATCCGGCAATCGCCTTTTCACACGGACGGGCGATGTGAGTGATGGTATCCCCCACCTTCACCTCGCGCGAGGTCTTGATGCCCGAAATGATATACCCCACATCTCCTGTGCGCAGTTCCGCACGGGGAATCATATCCATTTTCAGCACACCGATCTCATCTGCATCATACTCCTTGCCGGTATTGAAGAATTTCACCTTGTCCCCTTTGCGGATCACACCGTTCTCTATTTTAAAATACGCGATGATTCCACGGAAAGAATTGAATACCGAGTCGAAAATCAAAGCCTGTAGCGGCGCCTCCTCGTCACCCGTCGGGTGCGGGATACGTTCCACCACCGCCTTCAATATCTCCTCCACACCCATTCCGGTCTTGCCGGAGGCACGGATAATATCCTCATGTTTGCAGCCCAGCAGGTCGATGATTTCATCTTCCACCTCATCGGGCATGGCACTCGCCATATCACATTTGTTCAGCACGGGAATGATTTCCAGGTCATGCTCCAACGCCATGTACAGATTCGAGATAGTCTGCGCCTGCACTCCCTGCGAAGCGTCCACAATGAGCAGCGCCCCTTCACAGGCGGCTATGGAACGGGATACCTCGTATGAAAAGTCCACGTGTCCCGGAGTGTCAATCAGATTCAGTACATACTTCTCTCCCCCATACTCGTACTCCATCTGGATGGCATGGCTCTTGATTGTAATACCTCTCTCCTTTTCCAGGTCCATATCGTCAAGCATCTGCCCTTCGGTTACCTGGATGGTTTTTGTAAACTCCAACAAACGGTCGGCCAAGGTCGATTTCCCGTGGTCTATATGTGCTATAATGCAAAAATTACGGATATTCTTCATCTTTAACAGCTATCTATTTAAAAACAAACAAGTTTCTTGCTTTTCGGGCGCAAAGATACGCAAAAAGAACAAGATTTTAAAGACTACAATAAATTTATAGCAGACAATTCCCTGCTCAAAGACTGTATGCCTTTCTGGATCTTTTCCAACTGCCGCCTGCGAGGTTTATGCACTCCGGCTGCATAATGCCACAACTGGCGTTCATTGATTCCGGTAATCCGGCTCAAAGCAGCCTTGGTGAAGATGCTGCTATAATAGTTGATAAAAGTAGCGGCATCTATCTTAAATTTCAATTCAAACTCTCCCGACAAGACTTCACAAGGATTCGGATTATCTTCCAGATACAACTCTATTGCCTCCTTCATGTTATCCTCAATCTCCTTCATGTCATTGCCTACGGTAATAACGGGAGCACCTTCGATATAAGCACTCAAGTTCTTTCCTGCGTGTTCTACAATCACTTCCACTGTTTTCATATTGCCTCCTGTCCTAAAATATCAAGAGAACAAGGGGGGCTACTTTAACCCCGCTTGTCTCAGAATGCTGTAATAAGTGCCTTTCTCAACGCCTTTGCTGTTGTGATCCGGTACGATAACAATCATGCCATCCTTCTCAAATTTCATGTGGCTACCCTTCTGACTCTTCAATACAAAACCGTTTTCCAGCAACATCGTTACAACGTCTTTCACTGATTTGTAACTCATAACGTTTTGGACTTAATTACCCTGCAAATATAGTAATAATATGAATACTATTCAAAAAGATGATTCATATTATTACTATAATACAAAAAAAATGCGTTGACAACATACCAAACGATGTGCCAACGCATTTTTTTATGAGTTTAAAATCTTCTTCTTACACCAATTTTACAAAGATCTCGCCTTCCACTTCAGAAGTAACGACCTTATCTTCTCTCAGCAGCCAGCCCAGCCCCAGGAAGAAATCCTTGTCAGCTTTCAGTTTGGTTGCTTTCTTGATTTGTTTTTGTGTCAAACCTTCAGTTCCATTCAATGCTTCCCAGATTTGTCCGGCCAAAGCACCTGCTTTTTCTTTCAACATTTTCAATTTGCTTTTAGTTAAACGTTAACCGCACCCACACATTCCGATGTGAATGTTTGTGTTTCTTATCGCTTGCAAAGATACACAAAATTATGTTATTCAACACTTTTGCATCGAAAAAGTTTGTATTTCTATAAGAAAAAGCGATTTTTCAACCTATTTTTTTTGTTTTTCGAGGTGTTCGCTCCAAATCCGGGCCGCTTCCTCCACCATTCTTGCACAAGGACGCTTGGCGTAATACCGTTCCGTCCTTGCTTCCGGTGTGGATACTACCGGCTCTTTTCCGGACAATCCCAGCAAATCGGCACACCGCAGGGCGCCGTTCCGCTTCTTGAATTCTTCGGCCAGTTCCTGCACCAGAGCGTAATTCGCCGCCTTGCTCTCACGGTCTTTCCCCTCGATGGCGCACTTCTCCAGCCCGGCCAGCAGGAACATGCCGCAAGCAGCACCGCAGGTTTCACGCATCCGCCCTATGCCGCCGCCGAAAGAGGCGGACATGTGCAGGGCCTGTTCACGGGTGAAGCCATATAGATCGGCAAAAGCCGTCACTACGGACTGGGAGCAGTTATATCCTTCCTTGAACAAGGCAACGGCCTTTGCCACCCTGTCCTCTTCCCTAACTTCCGTATGCAAATCCAACGTATTCTTGTCTTCTTCCATTTTTCTTACCTCCTTCTTTTCTTTCCGTCTTTTTCCTTTGTTCTCATTCCGCCACATTGTTTACAATCTCACCCTTGATGAATCCTTTCAAGTTCCCCACCGCAATCCGCATCAGCCGGACACGGGCTTCTTTCGTGGCCCAGGCGATATGCGGCGTAATGAAGCAGTTCTTCGCCGTCAGCAGGGGGTTGGTATATTGGGGAGGCTCGGAAGAAAGCACGTCCAGTCCGGCAGCCGCTATCACACCCTTGTTCAGTGCGTCGGCCAGGTCTTTCTCGTTCACCAAGGGACCGCGGCCGGTATTTATCAGAATGGCCGTCGGTTTCATAAGGGCCAGGCGGTCGGCATTGACCAGCTCTTTGGTATCGGGTGTAAGGGGGCAGTGCAGGCTCACCACGTCACATTCGCGGAACAGCTCATCCAGCTCCATTTTCCGGATTCCTCCGGGAAGTTGTGACTGCGGCTTGGAAGTATAGGCGCATACCTGCATTCCGAAAGCGGCAGCGATGCGCGCCGTCGCCTGTCCGGTGTTTCCCAAGCCGATGATTCCCAGCTTCTTCCCGTCCAGTTCCACCAGGTCGGTATCCCAGTAGCAGAAGTCGGGATTGTTCGCCCAACGCCCGTGACGGTTGGCATAGGCATAATGGCCTACACGCTGGGTGATGTTCAGTATATGCGCAAAGACCATCTGGGCAACGGAAGCGGTGCTGTAGGCAGGTATGTTGGTGACAATGATGCCCCGCGCTTTCGCAGCCTGGATGTCCACAATATTATATCCCGTAGCCAGCACGCCGATGTATTTCAAGGCAGGCAGAGCGGCCATATCCTCCGCCGTAATCACCGTTTTATTTGTAATCAGCACTTCCGCTCCGGCAGAACGCTCCAATAACTCGGCAGGGGCCGTGCGGTCGTACACCGTCAGCTCGCCCAACGCCCGCATCTCCTCCCATGACAAATCACCGGGATTCAATCCGTAACCGTCTAAAACTACTATTTTCATATGCTCAAAAGTTAAATTCCATGTTTTGTTCATTTATTCGGTTAGATTGGAACGCGAATGACGCAAATTAACAGCTGCACAGCATGGATATAAACCGGCCGGAAGGTTGGATTTATGTCATTTGCGTTCCAATTTTTAATTTTATAGCACAGGATCAATGCAATTCATTTTCATTCCTTGAACCGTTCCCCCCAGAGGCTCTGCATCCGTTCCCTTATCTTCGCTTCCTGCGCATTGTTCTGCGGATGCCAGATGCGGCTGCCCTTCACCTCGTCCGGCAGGAACTGCTGCTGCACGAAATTGCCCTGATAGGCATGTGCATACTTATAATCCTTGCCATAGCCCAACTGTTTCATCAGCTTGGTGGGTGCGTTGCGCAGATGCAAGGGAACAGGCAGGTTGCCCGTCTGCCGCACCAGTTCCAGGGCACTGTTGATCCCCTCGTATGCCGAGTTGCTCTTAGGGCTGGTGGCCAGATACACCGTAGCTTCCGCCAGCGGGATACGCCCCTCAGGCCATCCTATCTTCATCACGGCATCAAAAGCAGCGTTCGCCAGGAGCAATGCGTTGGGATTGGCCAGACCGATATCCTCGGCTGCCGAAATGACCAGTCTGCGGGCTATGAAAGCCGGGTCCTCTCCGGCCTCCACCATACGCGCCAGCCAGTAGAGCGCCCCGTCCGGATCACTTCCGCGGATGGACTTGATAAAGGCGGAAATGATATCATAATGCATCTCCCCGTCCTTGTCATATGCCAACGGATTCTGCTGCAGACGCTCGGTCACCTTCTCATCCGTAATCACCACGGGTCCGGCATCCGCATCCGCCTCCACCACCAGTTCCAGCATGTTCAGCAGCTTGCGGGCATCGCCTCCCGAAAAGCGGAGCATGGCATCCGTCTCCTTCAGCTCTATCTTCTTTTCTTTCAGTATCACGTCCTTTGCGATGGCATTATGCAGCAGTTCCAGCAAATCCTCCTTCTCCAATGATTTCAGCACATACAGCTGGCAGCGGGAGAGCAAGGGCCGGATCACCTCGAACGAGGGATTCTCGGTGGTGGCGCCTATCAGGGTCACCACTCCCGTTTCCACCGCCCCCAACAGGGAATCCTGCTGGGACTTGCTGAACCGGTGGATTTCATCAATGAACAGGATGGGGCTGGCCTGAGAGAAAAAACGGTTGCTTCTCGCCTTCTCTATCACATCGCGCACATCCTTCACACCGGAGGTGACCGCGCTCAGTGTATAAAAAGGAGTTTCCAGCTTGTTGGCTATGATCTGCGCCAGCGTGGTCTTCCCCACCCCCGGAGGCCCCCAGAGGATAAAGGAGGAGATGCGTCCCGCGTCGATCATCTTGCGCAAGACAGCCCCCGGCCCCACCAGGTGTTTCTGACCTATATAATCGTCCAATGTCTTCGGACGCAAACGTTCTGCTAAAGGTTGTGCCATATCTTCATCTTTATTTCGGATAACAAAAATACAGCATATTTTCCTATGAACAAAGCCCAGGGCAACAATATAGGATTTATTTTTTTTGAGGCAGAAAAATAAAAGAACATAAAAAACAGGGACTCATACAAAATGAAATACAGGTTCTTTGTCCGTCTGATCCAAAACAATTATTTTTGCAACCCTTTTCCAAAAGAGTGATTATTTCAAATTTAAATGTAATTCTAATAAAGACAGACGATGAAAAAACTTTTTTCCACCAGCCTGTTGATTTTAGCAGGTATGCTTTTACTGCTGGGCAGCTGCAAAGAGGACGAACTTCCGGTTTCCGGAGAAGGAAACGTGGCAAACAACGAATTGCCCGTCCGGCTGGCCGAAACGGATTATAACCCGGACAACACGTATTACCTGCTGAATGACAATGAATCCCAGGATGTTTATTTCGACTCCGGCCAGCGCAGCTTCTACGTCAGCCGGCCTCTTCAGTTCGGAATGGACGACGAGCACTGTTTCCAACTCCGTTTCTATAGTCCCAGAGCCTTGAAAAACGTGACTTTCTGGGCCAGGATAGACGGTTACGAGGAAGAATTCAAGTTCATGTCGCTGGAAAAGATCATGCCTTTCCAGCAACTCCGGGTACACATACCGTTCGCCACCAAGGACCTGACCGCCTATACCCGCAGCGGAAAGAAAATACGGATCATGGCAAACCCCTACCTCACGGAAGAAAACCTGACCTTCACCGTAGAGTGTGACGACCCGTACTGGACAAGGCTGCAATCCATCCGGTGCAAATGGTACATCGCCTTCGGCAGATACAGTGACACCCAGGACAGCTGGAAGTACAAGATGAAGGCTTCGCACACGCGTGAGGCGGTGGCCATCGCGCTGAACATGGCGTATATGTTCTCGTCGGAACGGTTCAAGACCGCCCTGTACGAGTTCGGCCCGCTGCACAGCAACAATGACAAGGCGGAAATAGACAAGACCGCCCTACTGGCCAACGTGCTCAACCACCGCGGACTGACCTTCGGCTATACCACCGGCGTGATGGGACTGGGCGGAGGAACCACCTTCGGCATGCATGAAGTGTGTTATCTGGAACACTATGCCGATGACAAAAGCATCACCGAAACCATATTCCACGAGTTTGCCCACTGTGTGGGCTACGGCCATGCGGGAAACATGACCTACGAACAGACGGGTCCGGGATGGATCACCCTGTGCAACAACGTATATGTGGCGCTGTCGCTGGACAAGGAGCTGCCCGTCTATTCCCGCCGCTTCCTGCACACCCGCTGGAGCAGGAACCGTTATTTTGATGATATATACGTGGCTTCGAAACACATTATCGAAGACCCGGAACTCGATGCGCTGGACGGTGGCCTGTCTCCCCTGCGCGGAGAGACCGACCGGGGAGGAAACGACGGGGAGCCGGTGGCGTTCAAGCTGGATTATACCGACTTGCCCGGCGCTACGGGAACCACCTTCCGCCCCAAGGATGTATATGTGTACGGAGATACCCTGTATGCCGTGAACGATGCGGACAACCAGTACAGCGTAGAGGTGTTCGGCCTTGCCAGCGGCGGCAAGAAGCACTTGGGAAGCATCAAGGAATGGAAGCACGGAGAAGTTACCGGGAAATTCGGCGGCCGCCCGAACGGTGTCACCCGTGCCCACGACAAGATTTATGTCACCCACGAAGGAAGCCGTACCGAGATTTTTGATGCGAAGAGCCATCAGTTCCTTACCTGCATAGGCAATGGAAGCTGGGGAACGGGGCCCACGCAGACCGTACATGCCTTCGATGTGCTGCTCTACAAAGGGCTGGTCATGATACACGACAAACGCTACGTCAACTTTGTAGAAGAGCAGGCTATACAGTCCGGAGTGACTCCGCGGATTTATGTACGTTCCGAACATCTGGGCGAGACAAACGGCACTTACGGCATGGCGGTGGACGAACAGACCGGCCTGCTCTACTCCACCCATCCCGCCAAACGCATAGACCTGTTCGCCCCCGACGGGATACGGGAAGGAGTTTCACCCAAACGCACCGGGCAACTGGCTTATAAAAATGTACCCTACGACTTGGATTTCTACGAAGGAAGACTGTTTGTAAGTTCCAACGGCACAGAAAAGTTCTGTGAGGTCAATCCCCGGACGGGAGAGATCATGAAGGACCATACCACCATCGGCGGCATCACCCTGCAAGCACCTGAGAAGTTCTGCATCCGCCGCCACACGCTGTTCATCACCGACCGCGTGAAAAACGGGACATGCGTTTACGCCATCCCCATGAGTGAGCTGAAATAAATATATACCTATATAATATAGTAAGAACAACATGAAAATATACGCTTATATCCTGATTGTGCTGTCCGGAGTCCTGACGGCACAATGCAGCAAAGTCACCCTGGATGAAATCTGCGGCTACCCCTCCGCTCCCGGCGGAGGAAACGGGGAAGGAGAAGGAAACGGGGATTATAACAGTTACTGGTATTACTCGTATGAGGCGGCGCAGCTGATTGATGCGGAAACCCTGGGCATGGAAACGGCCGAGGATTTCACCCCTTATACCGTTGCCCATCTGGGGGATACCCTTTTCATCGCAAACATCGGAAAGGCAGGCAGCAGCCTGTTGCTGTTCAGTATAAAGAAAGGTGAACGGCTGGGAACCTTGCAGAGCTGGCAGCACGACGGCGGGGAGAAGAGTTTCGGAAGTCAGATAGAGGCCATCGTCCCGTCGGGCAACCGGCTGTATGTGGCCGAACGCCAGTCGCGCATCCATGTATTCCGGTTGCCGGAACTGTCCTACCTCACCTGCATAGGCAACGGGCAATGGAGCGGCCCCGTATTCCAGGCACAGGCCATGACGGTAAAGGACGGGCTGATTTTCGCACGCGACAAGAACGGAATGGTCAGCATTTACAAAGAGGAGGATGCCACCCCGGAAAATTACCAGAAGGTGAACCGCTACCGCCGGGCATCCGGCAACGGCAGTCCGGGCAACAACGGCTTTGCCAGCCATTCCATGCAGCCCGATGCGGAAGGGCATCTGCTGCTCACGGATTATGAAGGGAAGAAAATACGGGTGCTCGATCCGGCACTGGTCAACGATGATATGGCAAACGACGCTTCCATCGATCTGGACGATCTTTCCCTGTCTCCCGGCTTCAAGCCCAAGACACTGGCGTTGTGCGGCGACCGCTGGTATGCTACCGGCGACAATGACGCCATCAACATATACGAACGCCAGTCCAACGAATGGAGCAAGAAAATAAAAACTGTAAAAGGATATGCTTTTTCCCAGCCTGCCCGCATCTATGCGCAAAACGACTCCGTGCTATGGGTTTCGGACACGCACAGTTCCAAACGGACACTGGTGAAAATGCTGGTGCATAAGGGAGAAATACGGGAATAGAGGTTCTATTCCGTTCTTTATCCAGAATGTGAATGACACGAATGGCGCAAATTGGGTCTATATCTCTGATTGGCGTCATTCGTGTCATTTTCATTCACATATATCAACCTTGCCAATCTTTCAATGCGACTGTCAACAGGAGCCGGTCGTTCACTTGCCATATCGATTACGCAATCGGGGAAGCCATTCTTTTTATCTGGCCGCACTCCATCACAATCCCCTTTCAAGGCTCCCCTATCGCCCCCACAATCAGCTGTACCTGAGCCGGCATATAGGTACGGCAGCTCAAGCCACTACCCATCTTCTCCAGTTGCTCCCTGAGGTGAGGATAATAGTCAATCCAATACTGCAACTTACGGTAAGCCACCTGCGGATTCAAATCCGGGAAATAACACAGGGCCAGTTCGGTGCGGCCATACGTGCGTATCTCAAAATTCTCCATACATTCCATACTTTTTATTTACTTCCATAAAAGTACGAAAAACGGACGAGAAGAAAGAATGTTTTTCCAACAATAATCAACTAGAATCAACTGTTATCAACTACAATCCACCGGAATCAACTTTCCGGAATCCGCACATCGTATCTTTGTAATGTCGGGACGATGAAGGCGAAAGATCTATAATCTTACAGCTGTAAGATATAGGATCTTACACGTGAAAGATAGGGTTCTTTCAGCAGTCGGCAACCAGTGGCTGACGGTTAATGGCAGTGACTGACGTCTGACTGGCTTCATTCCCCGGCAACAGTGTTTCTTAATTCTCAATTATCAACTTTTAATTTTAACAGACTATGGTAAATTACAGTATCGTTATGCGTAGCAATCCGATGGACGCGGATGCCGCCAAGAAGGCTTACGCCAGTGCACAATATTCGGAAGTGATGGACATCAACCGCTTTGCCGAGCACATCGCCAGCCACGGCTGTGTGTACAAGCGCGCGGACATCGTGGCCATCCTCACCATGGCGGTGGACTGCATGAGGGAACAGCTTCTAGGAGGACAGAAGATACAGCTGGGCGACTTGGGGGATTTCTCCATCAGCATCAACAGTATAGGAGCGGAAAGCGCTGCCGACTACAACCCTGCCATCCACGTCAGAAAGCTGAATGTGAACTGGAGTGCCGGAACACGTTTCCAGAACTTGCAGGAGGAAGCTGTGTTCAATCTGGTGGCCACGCGCAAAGCGGCCCGACTGGTGGTGAAGGCGCTGAAAGCCGGAAAGACCAGTGTGGATCTTACCGGAGAGGCGAAGGAGCCGGAAAACGGAGGACAGGCCTGACGGAACTCCTGTATGACGGAAGCAAGGCACAACGCTAAAAGGCACGACGCTAAAAGGCACGACGCTAAAGGCACGACGCTAAAGGCACAACGCTAAAGGCACAACGCTAAAGGCACAACGCTAAAGGCACGACGCTAAAGACACGACGCTAAAGACACGACGCTAAAGACACGACGCTAAAGGGCTGAATGTGCCCCTGTGACAAGCCGTTTTCGTTGGGGTACATTCAGCCCTTGGCTTCCATTACAATTCATTTATTATCAACCTCTAAAACAAAAATCCAATGAGTTCAAGAACAAAGAAAAGCACCTGGACACTGATTCTGAAAGTAATTATTACCGTAGCCACCGCCGTTGCCGGCGCACTCGGCCTGAACGCCTGTATCTGATGATCATGAGAACCATCACCCTGATTATTATCCACTGCTCCGCCACCCCTGAGGGGCGGAGGCTGGATTTTGAGACTTGCCGCCGGGACCACATCCGCCACCGGGGCTTCACAGACATAGGATATCATTTCTATATCACCCGTGACGGAGAGATTCACCGCGGACGACCTCTGGAAAAGGTGGGAGCGCATTGCAAGAACCATAACCGGCATTCTATCGGCATCTGCTATGAGGGAGGACTCTCGGCGGACTGCACACCTGCCGATACGCGTACTCTGATGCAGAAGGGAAGTATGCTGGCACTGTTGCGCGAGCTGCGCCTCCTGTTCCCCAAAGCGTTGATAGTGGGGCATCATGACTTGAATCCCGTGAAGCCGTGCCCTTGTTTTGATGCTGTGAAGGAATACCGCTTTTAAGGGAAGCTTTCTCCAAAGATAGGGTTTCCAATGAGAACTGTTTGTTTTCAAAGAGGCTTCTTCAAAGATACTGTATCCAAGGGGGTTTTCTCCAAAGATAGGGTTTCCAATGAGAACCGTTTGTTTTCAAAGAGGTTTCTCCAAAGATAGCGTATCCAAGGAAGCTTTCTCCAAAGATAGGGTTTCCAATGAGAGCCGTTCGTTTTCAAAGAGGTTTCTTCAAAGATAACGTATCCAAAGATGATTTCTCCAAAGATAGCGTCCCTTTCCTCCGCTTTGATTTCCTGACCCTTCATTCAACTAATCTTTTCATTTAACAATAATAAAAATGAACTATCTGATAAACCAACTCATGACCGTGGACAAAGCCTTCTACCGTCATTATCTGGAAATGCTGCTCACCCTGAACCGCATCCAAGCCCTCACCCCCTGGCAGATGTCCATGCTGCTGTGGAGAGCCAAGATTTTCCATATACAGGTGCTCTACCCCGAACTGCTGCGCATCAGCCTGTGCACGGAGCAGGAAAAGGACGAGATACGCTTTATGAAGGGATGGAAACTGAAAGAGCTGGAGAAAATAATGCCCGCATGGCAGCGACGGCAGTGCGAGGAGATAAAACGGGAACGGTGGAGAGGATTTTAATGGCTAGCGGTTAATGAGGAATGACCAGTGATCATTGGGGAATGACCAGTAATCAGTAAAGCCTGCCGGCAACATGATCTACTTGTAAGCAACTTTTAAAGGGGGTATGTCAAAATAAAATGACTACTCCGAGAAGTTACAGACTGTAACTACAAGACCTAAAAGGCGAGTGTCAAAACTCAGTTTTTGAAAACATGAACTTACAATCTGAAATTTGAGCATCCTAAAAGACTAAAGAAAGGGTCGTATCATTACTCCATACAGAGCTTGATACGATCCTTTCACGTGTTATAATTACTATCTGTAACTTTTCGGGGTTGTCCTTTTTGTTTTGACATCTCCCTTCTCCTATCCCCAAGTTATTCAGGAACAGCAACATTCAACTACTTCATTCCCCCTCATTAAACCCCAGGCCCTGCTGTTCGGGCTTCAGCTTCTCTGTCAGGAAATTGGTATGCTCCCACTTCGGTTCGGGCGGATTATGATCCAAGGTCCTCTCCTCGGTAGGCGTGTAGCGTCCGTTGTAAGTGCTGAAGGCGAAAAAAGCATCTCCCGGTCCGCCCAGATGGTCGAAACGTACCTTGGCCACACGCACCAGCACCTGCCCCAGTTCATCGTTACGGTCTACCACCATTCCATAATCCGTCTTGTTGAAAAAGGCCGCCGAGCCGTTGATATCATACAGCGTGGGCACAGGCCAGCGTTTGCTTCCCGGTTCGCGGCGCAACTTGGTGGGGTGCGCCACCAAAATGAGCAACACCTTGTGCTTCACGGCAAAATTGGAGAACTCGTCGAAGATGCGGCTGATGTACTGCGTTTCCGTTTCCCAGTCGGGAATCTGATGCTCGAAGCGGTTGAAGGGGTCCACCACCAGCACCTTCACTCCTTTCCGGCTCACCAGTTGGGCGGCAATGCGGAGCACACTCTCTACCGAGAAGTCCTCTTTCGGCATAATGGAAAAGACACTCTGTGCCAGGTAACGGATGGCCTGTCCGGCTTCCGGCAACGGCATCCCCTTGTGTTCGAAACGCTTGCCCACCACGCGGCGTATCAGCTTGCGGTAGTGATAGGCCAGCGGGGTATTCTCCGGACTGAAATAGCCCACCTTCCAATCGTGGCGCAGGAGCAGGCGCATGGCAATTTCGTCCACAAACTCGCTTTTTCCGCTGCCGGGAACGCCTGTGACCGTGAGCACAAAACCACGCTCGAACTTAATCAGCCGGTCCAGATTCTCCAGTCCCGTATCGGCTCCTTCCGGCATTCCGTTGTAATAAATATCCATCAGCGTATCCCATTCGTCCATGGGGCAGAAGACTCCTTCCAACGGGATTTCCGCCGCCTGCTCCACCTGCTGGCGGAGCCTCGGAAGATCGTACTTCAACAGATACTCGTTGGCATCCTTGCAGCCTTCCCCCCAGGCCACCACCTTGCAGCGGTCCACGCCCAGGCGGCGCACCAGTTCGTCGCGCAACTCCACTCCGCGCCTGTCGGTATCCATGGCCAGGATGATTTCCGCCTTGTCATCGAAGTGCGACTCCACGAAGCGGTCCAGCCACTGAAGGTTCGCGCCTCCGGCTCCGTTGGGTACGGACACCACCTCTTCCAGTCCTGCGGCTATCAGGCTGAGGGCATCTATCTCGCCTTCGGTGATGTAGCACTTTTCCTTCCCTTTTATGGCGTCTATGTTCCAAGGAATCAGCTCGGCTCCTTTCACCATCTTGAAATGCTTTGCGGCATCCCGGAATTTCATGTTTTTCATTACTCCGTCCTCCAGGTAAGGGAAGCAGATGCAGGCTTCTTCCTTACCGGTCTGCGGCAGGAATTCCAAGCGTTCCTCTATCTTCATCCTTGTCAGGACGTCCATCGGAATACCTCGTCTGCCGACCATGTATTCCATCATTTTTCCATTCATAATTTGTTTGTTTTTATTGATTACCGGGCATACGTAATGTACAGGCGGTTGCAGGGGGATGTGCGGCTTGCGTTGCGACGTGTTATGGTGCTGCGACGTGTTACGTTGCTGCGGTGCTGCATCGTGGTGCTGCGACGCGTTGCGGTGCTGCGGTGCTGCATCGTGGTGCTGCGACGTGTTGCGGTGCTGCGGTGCTGCATCATGGTGCTGCGACGTGTTATGGTGCTGCGGTGCTGCATCGTGGTGCTGCGACGTGTTATGGTGCTGCGATGCATCCTTCTGCTGTTTCTGCCGTTCCCGGTCTTGTTGTTTCTGTTCTCTTTTCCACATCTCGTCCTCGTTCCACGCTATGGCGAAATCACAATGAAAGCATTTCGCCCATCCCCCTTCACGGGTGATATGCACACTGAACGAAGGATCTTTGGGATTGCTTCGCGTTGCGGAACATTCGGGACAAGGCATACGGAAATGGTCCTTTCTGCGCGGCAGGCTTTTCAGCCACCGCACATAATCTGCATGTTCTTCGCGCGTCATATCCAGCTCTGTTTCAGGTTATCCCAGGTGGCACGTCCGTTGGGGCGCGGGGGTGCATCGGCAGGAAGAGGAACTCCGCAATACGAACGTTCGCCGGTCAGCGGATTGTACGTTTCGTAGGGCGAGAGCGATGTCGATTCATTCTGCATCCGGCTCCTTTCTTTCAGCTTTTCTTCCAGAAAAAGACGGGTGGGCTTTCCCGGACGGATATAATTAGCAAAATAGGCTTGCGCTTCGGATACGGAAGTAATGCGTTCCGTACTTCCTTGAACCACAACATGTTTTTTAAACATGGAACGAATAAAGGGAAGATTGTTCAGAAAGTCTCCTTTCAACCCCGACATCATTCCCACAATTTCCACCCAACTTTGGACTTTGAAAGCTTCATTGATATAACACTCCCATCGCAACATCTCTCCGCTCTTTTTTCCGGAACAAAATTTCATGTCGTCGTCGATGCTGCCGTTTGTTTCTATGATGTCTACATCATCTTTCTTTTTCTTCTCTCCTCTATTCTTTTCTTCTCTTATAAAGCTTTGCTTAAAGCTTGCTTGCAAGTTCTTTCCATAACACTCATTATCAACAATTTGAATCACATTTTTGACTGAATTTTCATTTGTATTTTTTGCAGTCGTATTTTTCATACTTTCCGCACTACTTTTCACGTTGCTTTCCGTGCTGTTTTCCTTGTAGATTTCCTTATTATAATCCGAATGGATTGGCTTGCTGTTCTCCATGCAGACAGTCTTGTTACTATCTACATTCCTGCTTTCCATATAAATTCTCTCCTTGCTATCCATACTGGGTGCACCACTGCTTTTCAGGTAGACTTCCTCGTTATTATCCATGCAGGGTGCATCATTACTTTTCGTGTAGGCTTCCCCGTTATCATACACGCAGAGCGCATCATTACTTTTCGTGTAGATTTCCTCATTACGATCCATGCAAGGTACACCACCATTTTTCAGGTAGACTTCCCCGTTACAATCCACGCAAGGTGTATCACCACTTTTCAGGTAGGCTTCCCCGTTATTATCCATGCAAGGTGTATCATCGCTTTTCGTATAGATTTCCTCGTTACGATCCATGCAGGACGTATCACCGTTTTTCCCTTCGTTGATTCTGCCCCTTCCTATTGTAGACGCAGTTGCTTTTGCAGATGCTTTCACCGTACTTTTCTTACTGCTTCTCCCTCCCTTACTGCCGGCAGCGGCACGTTGCTCGGAAAGTTTGCTCTGATATCCCATCACCTCGTCCAGATACAGACATCGGAAATACCCGTCCTCTGTAATGAGAAACAAATCGAAGTCCTTAATAAGATGTTGCAGATTTTCCACGGTAGCTCCCCACTGATCGGCCAGCAAATCCAGTTCGTTAAAATCATGTTTGTATTCCTGCTGTTTTCGCAGAAACAATATCGTTTCAAGATACAACCCCAGCCCCATGCATTTCATGTCGGCATTCAGCTTCATCATTTTGTAATCCGACATCAAGCTGCAATTCAGCCGGATAAACTGCTCTGTATAATCCATTTCTTTTGTGTGTTAGTATAAATATAACGCAAAGGAACGCAAAATATAAATAGGGCGTTGCTCACAAAAACAGGCAATTGTTAATAAATATTTCCTATCTTTGCCGAGACATTTTGTAAGTAGCTATGATTATGCTATTTACAAATTATTATTTAATAATTTAATTTTTAGTAACATGAAAAAAATTTGAGATCATCAGCACTTGCATCAGTAATGCCGTGCGAAGAAGCGATTTAAACCCCAACAACTTGAACGACAAAGGTGCGATAGGCCGGTCCACCGCCACCAAAATTCGAGACGGAAAGATTGTGACTCCAAATTCTTACTTCAAACTGATGAAATGGCTGGAAAAAGAGAAACCGGAGGTTTACAAAGAAGCCATGGAACACATCCTGAAAGAACTGGGCAAGCTCAAAATGGAAGAGTAACCTCCCGGCTTCCCGGAAACGGGAATTTTCCCCGGTAAACGAGGGGAAACGGGAAACCGCCATAGAGCGCCTCTGTATAGAGACTGCCTCTATGGCGGTTTTTGCACCCAGGATGCATGGAGTTATAGTTATTTTATTTCCAACTATAAATCCTCCTTTTTACTCAAAAATTATTTTTCTTGTGACAGATAAATACAGAATTGCTGAATATTTACAACATTCACTTTGGGAAAATCTATATCTTTCAGCACATCATAATGATGGTCGTTAGTAACAATGTAGTGCGCATTGGCCGAAATGGCACAATCCACAAACTTATTGTCATCAGGATCGACTGTAATCAGATTAAAGTGATAGAATGGAGTTATCAATTCAACAAACGGACTGTTCAATATGGTTTTCACCACATATTCCGCCGTTTCATTGTCGGTAAGTCTTTGCAGAATTTCTATATATTCCTCCAATATTTCATTGGATACACAGAGCTTGTTCTTTCCGTCCACAAAGGATTGCCACAAGACATGGTAACGACTCCTTTGAGGAATGCTTTGAATAAGACAATTCGTATCAAGAACCAACTTAGCCATTGACGTTATTTTAATGAATGAATATCCATTTCAGCTATTTCATCCAGCTTTTTCTGGTCAAGAATTCCCTTATCCCAAAGTTCATCCAACTTTGTATTCATCCGTTTGGAATAATATTGAAAGAGCACCTCTTTCAATTCTTCCAGACCTTCCTGAGATTTATCGTAAGAAAACATTTCCAACAAATGCCTCTGTATGGGGTTGAATACTGTAGTTTCCATAATTATATCGGTTATAAATTCTATGCGAATATAGAATTTATAATGATAATATCCAAAATGTTTCTCATTAATTAACGCCTATGAAATATGACTCGATAAATCTTGCAACAATATCTCCCTTACATCCGATGTTCAAAGTGTTGTAGAGTAAAATCTATTCCGAAGATCCTAATCGGATAATCTTTTTTATCATTTCAGATGGATTTTGAAGTAAATGCCACCGGAGAAGTATTTCCCGTTGTTCAGTTCGGCAATCAAGTTGATGTGGTCTTTCCAAAGCTGGTAGTGCGCCCCGATGTTCACTGTGCGGGCGTCATATTCGGCCATCAGATCCAAGCCGTTCAAAGCTTTCACTGCCAGGTTGTCTTCCGGCAATAGGTTGAATTTGAAATTCACCCCCGTGGCAGGCCTTCTGTAATGAGGGAACCAGCAGGCACGGTAATCCACGTATGCAGCGTGAACGCCCAGCGTCCCTACCCCGGCGAAACTGAAATGCTTGGTTGCCGCCAGATAATATCGTGTAAAATGATTGTTCTGCATACCGTCCTCATCGAACTTGATGGCCCCACCACCGTATGCTTCATGCGAAGTGGGATCGTCCAAGCCAAGGACTATCTGCGGAGTCCAGGGCTTCCACCAGCCTTCTTTCCACAACCGCAGGCGAGCATTGAAGGCACGGTCCTGATTGGTGTACTTTCCCCAAGACTGTTCCGGAAAATAAGTGGAACCATGCTCTGCATAATTGATGGTACAGGTATATCCCACTTCAAGCCAAGGGAAGATGGTTATGTTCAGATAATAATTGAATGTGTATTTTATCTCATTGCTATTGAAATACTGCAATGGAACAAGATGTAACACATTCCCTCCCGCCATAAATGTCTTGTCTTTTTGCATCTCGGCAGTGGGGGCATGAAGAAGTCCCGTTGTACCGTATAGTGCCTGTGCCTGACTCTGTAACGAACTAATCGCAATAAGGCATACTAAAATTAATCGTATTTTTCTACACATTATTATGAGAATTCCATCTATCTTTGCTTCCATGAAACGTTTGCAAGCAATAATGTTATTAGTATTGAATGGGATGGTCTGGCTGGTGTCTTTCATTAGGCATTCATCTATAACCAATTCTTTTTATTTCAAAATATCTTCATCTTACTAAGAATCCAATGATATAAACAGGCTACAACATACGAAAAAATAAATGAAATAACAGCTATTGCTACCATACCGAAAGTTTCCAACTTATACAAATAATAAAAAGTACAACTAAATACCAACATATGTACTAAGTACCATTCATAAGAAATCTTATTAGTCAGTACAAATAACCCATTAATAGGCTTTATATGTAATTTATATATAATCAACAATGTGAACAAATATCCAATCATAGAAGGTATATCATTATATAATTTCCAAATACCTCCTTTTAACCCGGCCACTCCTGTAAAAGCAACACATAGTATACAAACAGGAACTAATATCTTAAAGTTCAATAAATTGACTATTTCAGAATTAAGTTTATAGCATTTAGCTAAATACATGCCTAAAACAAATTCCCAAAGATATTGTAAAAAGAAACTATTCCATACACGTACATCGCTTTTCCCAAGCATCGCTACAATAGTAGCCCACAACATACTTATTAGCAAAGCATAAATCACCCCGATCGATTTATTAAACAATTTCAACAAAAAAGGCCATATCAAATAAAATTGAATTATTGTTGAAACAAACCACATCTGCCCTCCAAAAGAATTCTCCAAATCATTAAAAAACATTTTAAAGAGAAATATATGACTAAGTATTTGGAGAAGTTTATCTGATGAAGTATTATAAAAGGGAATCAGAGCACTTACCAATATAATTATTATGTATGGCAAATAAACTTTTAAAAAACGTCGTTTTAAAAATTGACTATAAGTAAGCGGTTTATTTAAGTATGATAAATAAAGCCCAAATCCACTACACAAGATAAATACATGTACTCCTGCTCCACCAAAAGATGAAGCAGCCATTAAAAACGGAGGTATCGGATAACTTTGCAACAAATGCATCAACACAATGGTAAAAATAGAGAATCCTCGTAAAAAATCAATAACTTCTAATCGCTGCAGCATAGTAACTTATTTAATTCAACTTTTCGACAGTCTGAGAGAAACTTACTAAATTAATAATATGATAAAAATATTTTTTACATTTGTTATTATGCGACTTTAAAATATTCAAGTATATCTTTACATCTTTCCAATAAATACATAATATCCATAATATCTACACCTGCTTCCGTAATCAAAGACGTTACAATAAAGCATAACCAAATTAATCGCATTTTTCTACCCAGTATTATGAGAATTCCATCTATCTTTGCTTCCATGAAACGTTTGCAAGCAATAGTGTTATTAATATTGAATGGGATGGTCTGGCTGATGTCTTTCATTCTGCTCCTACCCGTTGTTTCCTTACATAGTTTATGGAAACTATGCAAAAGGATCTTTGTAAAGCCCCAATAATTGTTTGGCAAAATAATAAAAGAACTGAATATCATCTATAAAATAGCGTCTGAACAGTCGCTTGGGTTCTTTCAGAAAGCGATAGAACCATTCCATCGCCAAGATTTGGAATATTCTAGGAGCACGTTTTATATTACCTGCTTCGAAGTCTATGGTAGCGCCAAGAGCCATAAATAATTTCACACCGGACATACGGCTACGGTATTTTGCTATCCACTTTTCTTGCTTGGGTGCACCAGCACCAACCAACAATACAGTAGCTCCACTTTCATTGACAATATGTATCAGTTCTTCACACTCCTGTTCGTTCTTCTCGAAACCGTAAGAGGGTGAATGAGCACCGACCACTATTTGCCTCCCTACTCTCCTGTTTATATTCTCCATCGCCTTTTTAGCAACTCCTTCAGCTGCTCCTAACAGAAAAATTTTACAATTAGGATTATTGGCATGATAGTTATAGAATGCCGTAAAGAAACTGCTTCCCGGAATAGCCATCGGTAAGGATCGCTTTAACAGTTTTGATGCAAGATAAAGGATCTGGCTATCGCATACTATCCATTCCGCTTGCTGGTAGATGTCGTAAAATTCTCTGTCATACTGGAGTTTTATTAGGTGGTCGAGGTTGGGGGTATAAAGTACACCTTCAGCCATTTGTTCCAATAGCTCTTTTTGAGTGAGAGAGAGGATATTTACATTAAGAAAACATATTTTTTTTTCAGTTTTCATCTTTTACCTAACCTTTGAGTTTAATTTATTCAAAGAATATTTCATCCTAATAATACAGAGATAATGGAGATAGTAAAACACATAGAATCTAGTTTTTATAAAAGAATGTACACTTTCCATAAATTGATATAATTGTCTAATTATTCTATTAGGAACTTCATGAGTTTTATGATAATACTTTATAAATTTATAAGGTAACATTTCATGAATTGGCATATTTTCTAATGCTACATAGAGTTTTCTATTACTATAAATCACAGAATCAAGTTTATTCAATACATCATTATTTAATTGATTATCAACACCTAGCAATGCGATTTTATATGCACTCCGAGCTAGTATTAGAATTCTATTCATCAAATATTTATCTTGGCACTCTGTTAATTGTCCTATCTCCCATTGACTATACTCATTCACCATTCTTATAAGAATATAAACAAAGCACTCATAACGTCTGATAAGCAATTTAGGATCCATAGTTTGCCCTTCTCTTCCCAATAAATATTGATAAAGATTTAATTTATAAAATCTAATAGTATTCACAAACCTCATAGGATAAAACATCCATTCCTCATCTGTATGTGAAATACCTACTGTCTGAATATAATTATTTTTTCGAAGAAGTTCAGTTTTATATGTTATAGCATGCATTTTTAACCTCGCAAAATCAAACCTTTTCATGATTGAATCATCCAATTCTTCATTTTGAGGAAAGGAATAACCAATATATTTCTTGTGTTTATTATATACTTCAGTAAAGTCTGTTATAATTAAATCACTATCAACATCAACTAACTTCTCAAGAAACACTTTTAACGAATCTGTATTATACCAATCATCAGCATCAAGTATTTTTATGTATTTTCCTTGGGCTTCTTTCAAGCCCTCATTTATACATGAACCATAATTTCCATTAGGTTTATCTATTATAGATATTATATCTGGTCTAAAGGTTTGATATGAACGAGCAATATTCAAAGATTTATCCTTACTTCCATCATTCACAACAATAACCTCTAAAGTATTAGGAAGAATTTTATTTGTTACAGAATCCAAACATCTAACAAGATATGCTTCCATATTGTATGTTGGGACAATAATACTTAACAATTTCATATATATTCGTTTTTAACGTAATATTTTCTTTATAAAAAATTTACACATACCAATCAATTTATCGATCCCTCTAATAATCAAGGATTCTTTAAAACGATATATTAGTAAAAAAATATCTGATTGAAGAAAAAAAAGATCATTACCAGAAAACAAATGTGTAACAGAAGAAAGTCCTTGAAACGGATCAACAATAGTATCTTTAATTAATAAAGGAATCTCTCCATTATTTGCAATTATATCCAAAAAAACACTCTTCTCATTTAAAATAAATACCTGCCTATCATTATTCTTGGAAATATTTGTACATAAATAATGTACTATTTTTGCTTCTTTCAAATACTTAACTCCATGTTTCAACTCACAGTTCCAAACATTATCTAAAGTTTGAACAGGATGATTAAGCATATAATTAGTCTTAGCAAACGCTGGTTGATCCATATTTACTTTATTTTTACAGCCTTCTAACCAATTTTTATGCCAAAGTTCATAGTACTCATGAGTTTTCTCATTATCCTTCACATAAATTACGCCACTATTAAAATAAATTTTTTCTTTTTCTATGGGCCATTGTAATATTTTTCCATGTTCAATGCATATAGATCTATAAGGATTTAAATCAAATGTTGTATGGGAATCCCAACAAGCAGCAATATCAGCTTCTATATAATCTATTTCAGATAATGGTTTTACAACAATTGTGTCAGTATCAAGAAATAAAAAATCACCCACTATATATTTACGAACACTTGTCTTTAATATTCTAGAACGTTGTTGAGGTGTATAATTACCTTTTATAGAAACACTTATAATTTCATCCACATATTTAGTTTCCTTTTTCCTAACATCAACCAAAGTCTCTTCTGTTTGTTTATCAACCAAAAGTATTATATATGCATCAGGCATATAGTACTTTACTGAATACATTGATATATAAGCTTGTTCTAAATATATATCTCTAGAAGAGCTAACTAGTACATAAACAATTTTTGTTTTCATCTATTTTTCCTCAATAATATTCAACATTCTATTTTCTAATCTTTATTATATTATAAACATCCTAATTTATCAATCATATACAACTAATCACTCATTATTTTCTACCTTGTTCTCTACTTTCACATTTTTCTTATAATACCTAATATAATTTAGTCGAATATATATTATATTACAATCAATTATTTTAATATTATTTCAAAAAAAGAATCCTCTGTATTCTTCAATTCAGGATTACCATATCTATGATATGAAGAATTAAAAACAGAATAGTAAGGAAATATTAAATTAGAATAGCTTCTAATACTTTTATTAAAATAAAAGCCGAAAAAGAAAAGAAAAGAAAAGCAAGAAATAAAAAAGGAATTCTTTACAACTTTCAATTTTCCATCTATCTGCAATAAAACATAAAAACAAAATAATATATTTATACAAAAATCAAAATAACTAAAAAGTCTTATAAGCCCAAAAATTCCTGTTATTTGAGCCATTTTCATCCCCCATATATTAATAAAAAAGAGATTAAATATTATATTAAACTTTCCGCTTAATTCTGTAGTTAAAGCTACCTTTCTCACATAGCAAAAAAGAAGAAGAAGAAGAAAATAGTACAAATAAGAACCTAAAGAGAAAGGAATAACACCGATACCATAATTCATATAATTTTTAACCGCTGTATCAAAATCTTCTGAAATTAGACAAATATATGGAGACAATGCAACTATTCCATTGTTTAAAAACGAAATATTCAAAAACGGAATTATTAAATATGCAATAATATAGAACTGATTATTAAAATTTTTCCTAGATAAAAATATTAAAGGTAATACGATTAAAGAGGACTTATGGAACAATGATGCAACTATTGCAAATAAAATAAATCCACAATATTTCTTTTTAATAAAATAAACTAAACTCACCATTAATATAGCACCCGCAATATTTTGTCTAACAGGAAAAAATTGATATGTAATAATAATCATAACAAAAGCCAAACACTGGTATCGTGTTATTATATTAACAGCAAAAAATTTATAACATATCAGTACTATAAAATTGCTAATCAACAAAAACGCTGTATAATGATCAAATATACATTTCACCAAATAATTTAAAAATGTATATCCAGGTTCCAATATTTCTCCTGTATTTCTTATAAAAACAAGTGCACTATCCTCATCCACATACTGAAAGACTTCCAAAAACTGTTCCCAATCAGTTCCAGTATTCCATCGTAATCCACGAAAAAGAGTCAAAACAAGTATCATTAAATTCAACAAAGCATTTCTACTTTTTTCCTTCAATAATCCCTTCTTTTTAATATCATAAATACCTATAAGCAAAAAAATGCCATATATGAATATATAAATCATATTACTAAATTATTCACCCAAACTAATCACTAATTATTTGCTTATAATAACAATATAGCATTTTTGAAATATCTTTTGTATTTAATTTCTCCATAGCATATTGATAGTTATCATTTCCTTTATCTAATGATACTAACTCGATTGCTTTCTTTATAGCAGGTAGTAAAGTTGTTTGTAACTCTAAAGGTTCAAATGTAGGGTTACCTGACTTTTTAAGAAGTTCTCCAACATTACCAGTATTAGGTCCAACGACAACATTCTTCATAAGAAATCCTAAAGTTACATTTCCTGAGTTTAGAATACGTAAACGATGGATTAAAGATATATCAGAAGCACTATAATAATACAATAATTTATTGTTATTTACAGGTTTATTTTCAAACAAGATACTCTTTCTATACTTTAGTTTATACAAAATATATTTTATAAGCATTTTACAAACAACAAGTAAATTAAGTCTTCGTGGTATTAAACAGAATGAAGGAGCTAATATCTTAATATTACTTCCTTTAATTGTTTTTGCCAACTCTATAATAAGTCTTCTTTCTTCATTAGCTCTAAACTCACCAAAACATAGTACATATTTTACCTGCTCATTTAAATTCAACGCTTTTATACTTTCTTCACGAGATGGCACATTTACGTATACAGTATCATAGACATGATGCGGAAGTAAAAGATTTAGTTTTGAAGGATATTTTTTTTTGAAAAAATTCAAGCTATAAGTACCAAGATGAATTATACAATCACTTTCACTATAAACAACCGTATATAATCGATTATAGAACTTATTATCACTATAATGAGGAGATAAATTGTGACAAGTTGATATTATTTTTACTCCCCTAGTTTTTAAATTTTGAAGTCTTTTAATTAAATCTTCAACTTGAATCCATCTATGACTTTGTTTTGCAAAAATCTGTGGCCAATGGATATGGATTATATTATAATTGTAACATTCTTGACTCCAAAAAACATCTATACCATATCCCCATTCTACATCATGAAATTGCTCACTTATGCTATCCATCAATGTATAAACATAAGGATTTAACATCAAATGTGGCTCTTTATCCACTAACATCAAGATTTTCATACAGCATAGAAATACTTAAAATAGATTTATTACTTCCTTCAAAGCTGTTATATACTGTTTTCCCCATTTCAAATCAGGTTCCATATAATTCCCCTCAGCCCATTCATTCCAAGATTTCAACATTATTAGCTTATTCTGCTTATGCATAACTCCGTTTAAAGTATGCTTCACATGTTTTTTAAATAATAAAGGAGTACTCCCAACCAGTACCCTTCCTTTTTTACCACTTCTTGGTGTATGATCCCAACATGGCAGAATAAATGGAATTACATCTTCTTTATCATCAATTCCTTTAAGAAAAAAATAATTACTAGATTCACAATAGTCAAAACGATATGGAGGAAAATAATGAAAATAAAACCTCATAAAAAAATTCTTCCATAATGGTTGATGCTTGAAAGCAAGTTCAGTTCGTTCAAAATAAGTTGGTGTAACAGCATCGAACCCCATAGCTAGGAACTTTTCATAATCTTCTTGCGAATCCATATTAGCAACAAAATACACTTTTTCAGCAAGGCCGTCTTCTTTAATCCACTGATTCCACAAACTGATAAACCTTTTAATATCAACAAACTGATTTGGCTTATATATAAGGAAAAAAGGTTTAGAATCAATGTAAATATAACGTTTATCTTTGAATAATTCACATGCATATTCATAGTGTAAACGGTAATCTTCATCTCCTTCATATCTTTGTTCCATAAGAATTTTATCACCAAGCCCATCATAACGCCATTGCTTAGCCTTCCAACTTTCATTAGCCCACCCTAAGCAGAAAGGAAAATCAGGCTTTCCCTCATTATGTACATTATCAATAATATCATTCATTAATTGCCTTCCCTTACCTCCAAACCAATAATGCCAATAACAAAATCCAGAAATCCCAGCTTCTTTTGCTAATTCCACTTGCTGCTGTCTAACTATAGGTAATCTCAAATCATAATAGCCTAAATCAGCAGGAATTTTAGGCTGATAATGCCCCTTATATAACGGTCGGGCTTTACCTACATTAGTCCATTCTGTAAATCCTTTTCCCCACCATTCATCATTCTCTTTAAAAGGGTGGAACTGAGGAAGATAATATGCTATTATCACAGGTTTATTACTATTTTGAAAAATATAATTCATATTTTAAAATTAATATTTACTATTTCTCATATATCTAGGTTTTCCAATTAGAATAATATACAAAATTCTTACTATTATATACTTATCCATCTCTTTGGATAGAAATCTTTTGTTTCAACGTCACGAATGAACCATCTAGGATGAACAATGATGCCTTTATGTTTAGATAACCAAGCTCCCCACCAACTAAATGTACTATTCGCCATAATATGGTGTCTACACTCCGACATCAATTGCATATCTCGCCAAGAATCTTTTCCCTGGTTACAAGATACTAGTGTTGAATGATCAAGTTTTAAATTATTTTTACACCAATCTATATCATTTGAAAAAATAAAAAAAACAGGATTATCAATTTTCTTTTTTATATATTCTACTGCCTTATGATAATAATCATCAGTTGCTACACCTCCAAATTGATAGTAATCTTCTGATGGTATATTAATATAATCCCCTCTTCGAACATGAAGAGAAACACTATTATAACTTTGACGTATTTTATTTAACACATCAAAATATTCTGTATCCAAATTTATAGGTTCTGGAAACGAAAATGTTTTCGAAACAACCTCTCTAATATTAATAAAATTCTTCTCACTATGCCAGCCCCCCCAATACAAACATATACCTTTATTTATAGATTTGAAATTATCCGGATTATAATCATAATTGAGAGCTTCTCTAACCACATGAAAATTGATAATATTCAAGATCCAACGACAATAATGTTTTCTATAAAATTTTAAATATAACACCTTGATTATCCTATCAAAAAAAGTTTCTTTATTCCTAATTCCAAAAACCTTATCTAATTCATATCCATTATGAGAATTTTTGTCATCAATAATTAGAATTCTACATTGTGGATTCAGTTTCTTTTTTGCAAGAAAAAAAGCATACTGAGACATTTGATTCCCTAGACCATTAAATATTATTACGTACTCCATCTATATAAGTATATTCTATTTTAATCCCTTTTTAATAAAGCTATTAACACGACTGTTTTAATAAAACAGTTATAATGCCATAAATAAAAATATTTCATTAATACTTAAACTATAATATCTGCAAATAATAATCCAATAAATCTTGCCGTTTTTAAATACTATTTACCCATATAATTACCAAATCATAGACAACACCGTTGTTACAACAAACAACCATATTTTACCGAATAATTAAAAATATAAAGGAAATAAATAATACTCCAAACAAGGATCTAGTATACTTATTTTCAATCATTACATATATTATTTATAAAAATTAAAAACATAAACAATATTTTTATGATCTACTTTTCATTTTACACTTGAATTTTATGATAAAATCGTGCACATTAGCTTTTTCAGAATGATTCATACCAAACAAATAAGCTAAAAGACCAAATATGCTCATCGAGAAAATTACATTTATAAATACTCTTCCAAAACTCACTTCCCCTTCGATTTGAATAATAAAAAAACCTATAAATAATGTAACAATGAATATTACAGCCAATTTAAATACTACATCAAAATAAAATTTACGCACTGGAAAATCAACATATGTTGACAAATTTAAATAAGACAATACCATTGTAATAATTTGATATAATATAGAACAATACAAAACAGAAACAGCTGGCGCCCCCATTTTATAGATGATATACAAAACTGGAATTATTGTTATATTTACAAAAAAGGTCGTTATTTGCAATTTTTTTAATCGCCCGACAGCCAAATATAATGGTCCATAAGCATTAGACACAGCTTGTAACACACACAAGACTAAAGACCAACGCACAAATTGAGATGCATACTCCGGAGGATTTTTTAGCCATAATGTAAGGATATAATCCGTTTCTAACATTAGAGGCACAGAAAAAAAGCCTAATACATATCCTTGTATTTTAGCTAATAATAAAGTTAAAGCTATAGAACGATGAATATCACCTGCTGCATAAGATTTTGTTATTTGGGGAGAAATAGGTATTGTCAAATTCATTCCTAATTGATTGATAATCCCAAGTACTTGTTGTGACACTCCTTTTGCAGCATTCAATGCTACGCCATAAAATATATTCAACAACACATTACCGCTTTGATCTTTAATAATTCCTCCAAAACTGCCAATACCTGTCCAAAATGAAAAAGCAAAAACTTTCTTCAGCAAAGATTTATCAACAATGAAACGGAACGATGATTCTGCAAAATGTTTTCTACAATAAAGTCCAGTAGAGATTCTAATGATAAGTGCTATAACAATCAACATGATAGCATATAATTTCAAATTATCCACGCAAAATTCAACGTACTTCAAAGATAGTATTGCAAACAATTTCAGAATGTATTCAATAATACTTATAAATGAAAAAAATTTTATTTGTTCATGAGCTGTTATCAAAGCAATATAAGGTTGAGCTATAACTGTTAGTGCCAATGTAAATACAGAACAAATAAAAACGAACCTTGCCGCACTCCATCTTTCTTCTGGAATAACCAATAATTTTTCAATAAAAATATTGGTTAATGGCAAAGTTATTATAAGCAGTAAAATAGCACCCATTATCGTAATAAGTTGTATTGTAGAAAAAGTATTATTTAACTTTTGCATATCCTTTTTACCAATAGAATATGACAGAAAACGTTGGCAAGATGATATAAAAAAAGAGGTAAAAATGGAAAACATAATCACAAAACCCGCAACAACATTATATGTTCCATAATCCTCAACGCCCAAAACTTCTAATATTATTCGGCTTGTGTATAAACCTATAAACATCATTAATATTAGACGTATAGTCATAAATACTGTATTCTTAAATATTCGTTTATTATCTTCTTGATATTTTCTATTTATCATATACAAACTATTTACGTAGTTCACCTATCAACACCAAAGTTCCAAATGCTATTACAAAAAAAATGCACAAAGCTAAAATTCAACGATGTTTTACATTTCTTAATACAAGTACTTAATTTATGTATGATATTTTTACATAACACCATGTACAAATTTATTCTGTGCATCGCTGACCGATATCATAATCTTTATAAGACAAACTTCTGTATTCTCTACCTTAACGCACTTAATAAGAAGTAAGAGTAAAAAAATAAATCAATTAGCATTCATAACTGATCCCATATTCTCCTCTACTCTTTAAACCAAATAGATCGTCAAAGATTTAAATATTTCTTCTAAAGCAGGCTCATACTTACAAGAAAACATCCTTAACAAATGCAACAAAACTGGCTTAAAAGGTTCTTACTTCATAATTCTTTTGTTTTTATGATAGACTATAAATCATATAACGATAAGTAGCCACAAAGACCTGTACCACATACTATTCCGGCTTCTGACTAAACAACAAAACTGTTTCGGCAAATTCTACAATGACAGAGGTTAGTCTAGGATTATCAAGGCAGGCAATAATCGCTGTATAATTTAACTTCCTTTTCAAGATCCCGAATATCAACGGACATAAAAATAATTAGACTTAAGTATCAAAAAGATATTATTTCATAATCCAATCTCCCTATTTAAAGTTCTCGCACCACGTATATCCTCAACAACCTCATCTGCTGTACGATTATCTTCCCATCGTCCGGCAAATTCTAAAGTCCAATTTAGAGCATCTAGCGTATTATCCTCGACTAGTAAGGAAGCAGAAAACTGTTTCATTGATCCTAACTCAATATCAGAGTCTAATTTTTTCAACATATCCATTGAATAGTTTTTTCTGAGAAAAAAATGTAATATTTAGCTATCACAAAAAACATAACGTCAAATACTACTCTGGCTTCTGACTAAGTAATTGAACTGTTTCGGTAAATTCTGCAATGACAGAGGTTAGTCTAGGATTATCAAGGCGGACAACAATCGCTGCATAATTCGGTATTCCTTCAGCATCTCGAATATCAGCAGACATAAAAACAAAATCGGACTTACGCAATGAAGAATTAAACCAAATTTCAAAAAGACGATTACGCATTTCCTGTTTACTGTCCCCTGTTTCACAGATATATAATAAGGTTGTATTGGAACATTCAAAAAACTCATAAACGATAGCCATTATCGTTTGTTTCATTTTAGAATCTCGTGGCGACTTTTTATTATTGGTATTGGCTATAATGAACTGATACGACTCATCACTAAGCATCAGTTCATCTTCAAGGAAACTGACATTATAAGTTACTCCAAAATCCGTAACAAACTGAAAGGACATTGAACCTTCAGAAGCAGTTACCACATAAGGAGAATGAGAATTAATACGATCAAGGTTAAGGTCTACCATACTTCAAAATAGGTAGCTTCCTGCCCTGTACGTTTCTTGAAATCCTCTTTCATTTTTTTTTCCAGCTCCTTAACATATTCACGCTTTAATTTCCTTGCTTCTTCCAATCTCCGAAGGGCATCTTCGCGTGTCATTTTTTTAGTGCTTTCCTTTTCCATATTTCCTTGAATATTAATATTATTCACATACAAAGATAAGCAAAAATATTAATTATCCTATTCCAGCATTTTTTTTTAACTCACAACTTCATCCAATACTTACCCTATTTCCATTTCAATGCCTCAACCACCGGTCATAATCATCCAACCGGTTGATCAGCTGCTGCTTACTCTTTTTCGGCTTTTCCTCTTTCTTCCACGGATCAACCGCCTCGTGCGCCAAATGATAATAGATACTGCTATCCGTACAACCATAAAGTGTAACCACAGCAAGTGCACGCGACTGCTCCGCCTTGACGAGAGGAAGCATAGTCTGCATAACGCCAACCAGCTTTGCCGCCTCTTCTTCCATACCCAATATAGTATAAGCCGGCAGCAAAATGGCATAAAGCTTGCAACGCATCACATCCGTATCCATCCGGAGATTGCCATATTCTTTCAACGCCCTGGCAGCCAGGGAACGATCTTCCTCACTCACCCCCTCCGCACTGTGATAACGCTGAAGAGCACTGTGCAAACCATTCAACATACAGTCATTGTCCAGACGGGTATATACATGCTTGTCCTCATCATTCAGGGCAATTACCTCGTACTCACCCGGCATCACACGCAGCAGCGGAACCCACATCCAGTTCTCCACACATACCATCACATCCTTTCGACCGGCTCCCGGCTGAATGACAACAGTCGCCTCCACCCCCTTAAACCGTCCCTCGGTAATGCGTATCCGGTCGCCCTTGCGCAAACCATCCGGCTGGGGTATATAAACAGGAAGTGTATTGGAATAAGAACGGGCCACCCACTGCAAATTCTCCATTGCGGCATCGGAAAGGTAAGGAAAATACTCCCGCTTCCGTTCCCTCACCCGAGGCAGGAAACTGAGTACAGGAAAACGTTGCATCAGTTGGAAAACATCACGCTCGGAGGCACGGACAAATACATAGTTGAAGAGTAAGGGACGCTGGGTATTGACGAATTTGCCGTCTATACGCCTCACTTCCTGATAGGAAGGAGCAAAAAAGCCGAATGAGGGCTCGCCTGCCTGTATGCGCCGGTCCTGTTCCCGTTGCAAACCGCGCACTCCTCCCCGATGACAGTCGGGAAGCGACAACACATACCAACGCACGGCATTGTTATTCCGCAAAGCTTCCAACGCTTCGGGAGATGCCACAGAACGCTTCGGTTTATCAAACTGATGGGATAGCTTTTTCATGAGGTTTATCGTCAGAAATCCACGCTGACCGATACTGGAAGACCATATCAGCACAGTGTTTATAACTGGCTGATAAATAGTATTTTATACAGATTTCATTTTGTATTTCTGAAATCTTTTATTTGTTGTTTCTTTCGTCCGAAGACGTCTTTTCTGTCTGCTTTTTATAGACATGTTTATACCCTCAAAAAAGGTTCTTTACCCTTTATATAAAAGGAATTTAGAAACTTTTTGAGGGCACAAAGATACACTATAATTGTGTATTACACAATAAAAGCGCTTAAAAAATAGGAAAACTTACTTTTGATAAGAAAATATCAGAAGATATTTTTATTATCTTTTTCAGCCTTCTCTGACCTATACGCTTTTAACAATTCTTTTACAGCCTGCATTCTATGTTTCAATTCCAACTCTGCATGACGAGAACTTTCACGTGCAGACATCGCAACCTGCTCCATCAGCGCATGAAGTTGAGCATCCGTAGGTTCTTCTAATGAATTAAGCCGATAAGTATTCAATTCCATCATTAAACATCTTTATATTGAGATAGGAACAAAGATAAACTTTTTATTTGAACGATACAAGTTCTTACCTCGGTTTCTTCATTTCACACTCCATCGGAGCTCTCCTTGCATCAGAACGTCATCATCACCATAAACCGCACGCCCCATTTATACGAAGACTATCATTACTGCACGCAAAAGCCTTTTCTTGCCTAATATCACGACAAGTCTTTTCTTAAAGTCTTTAATAATAGAATATCTTTTTTTATTTCGGATATTTCGTCATACTCTTCAAAAGCCAAAACGGGTTTAAGAATGTTTTGCTCAAAATCGACAGCCGTATCCTCGCATAATTTTGAACCCATAGACACCAAAGAATTATACAAACAATGTCCTCGGACATACAGATAGGCATTCTCTTTTTTCATTCCTAGAGTGGCATAATAAGCAGATTCCTTATTGAAATCAAACCCACAATTGTCTATTATGTCTTTTGTTTTTTCTAAAAGTTGAAAGGACAAACGCTCTAAAAATTGCTTGCCATTACTTTGCTCATCCTCTTTTCTATATTGCAGTGATATGCATTGTCTGAATCTGTCCCGATTAAAAGATGTAAGTCCATTTCTTTCTTGATAGAGCATCAATAAAAAAGGTTCATACACGATAGCAGAATATTGTTCCAAAAATAAGGTGAAGTCAAATCCGTTTTGTTTATGATCAGTAAAAGAACGCTGTAGTTTGGCGGCAAAAGCACAATGATTCTCCCATGAATAGGTATAGGTCTGCAAAATTCCATCGACAGCCGATATATCCTCTCCAGCCAGACGGCGCAAGTCACTGTCAATACAAATAAAAAACTTCTGAGAAAGAAATCCTTTATATTTTAAACATTGAGCACACCCTGCCGTACGGTTTCCCTTCTCATTCATCGTAGCAGGCTTGAATTTATAACGTCCGGGACGATATTTAAGCAAAAGTTGTTCCCAAAACCATATATCGTCTTTATCCTCTACATGAACAACCGAATCCACCTTGTATAATAAGGTAGATGCCGCCAATCGTTTGGCCACATCCTTAAAAAACACATGCTTGTCCACCGCCATCACCGGTCCTCCAAATCTTCTATGAAGATAATTTTATCCTCCCAGCCATTGACGAAAATATTGGGAGAATGAGTGGTCAAAATCAACTGGCATTGAGGGTTCAACAGACGTAATTTTTCTATCAGTTTGTCCTGCCAGCCAATATGCAGGGAGATTTCCGGTTCATCCATCAGTAGAACATTAGGCTTCTCTTCTTGCAGAAAAACCGTAGTCAGAATTAATAAGATTTGTTTTTCACCGGAAGACAATTGTTCCAATTGTATTTTATCCTCCGTTATGACTTGCATTCCTTCTAATCTTTTAATCAAGAACACAAGACTATTACTTTGGGGATCAATGGAAATTTCCTTGTTCGTCTCTCCTAAAAAAGAATTCACGACCTGAAAGTATGTTTCAATCCGTTTCCTTATCTTATCTGCCTCCTGCGGAAAATTCAGCATTTTCATACGATAATCAAAGAAAGAAGTGCCCTCTCCGTTCTGGTTGATAATGTTTTTCAAATCTTGAAGCAAGATACTTTCGGTCTTTTTTTTCGCGTTGGCGGGAATGTCGAAAGAACGGATATAGGTAACCGGACTGGATATTGCATTTCCGCTCAACGATTCGGCTATTTCCTTTTTAGTCTTTTGACCGGTATAATAATCGTGTATCAAATTCAGCAAGGTCGTTTTACCACTGCCATTGATGCCGACAAGGATATTCACATCATTGTTCAAGTCTGCCCAGTGAAGATTTATTCTTCCCCACATCCTGACCACTTGAAACCGTTGAATATATTTATATGCAATTTCCATAAAAATGTTTTTTTATACACAAAGCTACTATTTTTTCAGCTAACAGGCAATTAATTATTTAGGAAACATTCACCGATTCCCCGAAAAGAGCATCTCTCCTTGCATCAGAACGTCATCATCACCATAAACCGCACGCCCCATTTGTTCGCATCGGGATGATCCAGATAATTCAGACGGCGGACATAGTCTATGTGCAATATCTTGAAAATATTGTGAATACCCACAGAGCATTCCATGTACGGGGTCTTCGGGTCCATCACAAAGCTGGTAGGACGTCCGTCACGGGTCGGGAACAGGAAGAGCTCGCTATCACCCGGATGCTTCATCGGATTGTTCTTGTCGGTTAAATGACCATACAGCATCTTGAAGCCGATAGCCTCACGCCACTTCAGTTTTTTCAGCAAAGGAATACGGTTGAAAATCTTACCGTTCAAATCCCACGATACATCCAGAGAGGCGTAACGGTCGTTCAGGAACTCCATATTATTAATCAAGTTGAAAGTCTCGCGCTGCAGGATATAGGACAAGTTGGCCGCCGGCATGATCAGCAACGGGAACGGAACTTTGTTCCACTGCGCACCGCCTTTCACGAACATATCGATCTTACCCCATGACGAGAACCAGAAACGCTTGTACAGCCCGATCTCTGTCAAGTTATAGTTATACTCTCCGCCCAGCACGCCCTTGAAACCGGCCGTGTGCGACAGCGTAAATACCGGAGCGTCAAAAGAAACCGGAATACGGCGTTGCTTGGTATTGACAAATGTCTCACCCGGAGCGTAACGGAAGGCCAGGGAGGCTTCCATGGTCTGAATCTCAGGAACCAACGTTTTCTGGTCATCATTGGTTATATAGGCCAGGCCGCCGGTAGGCTCGTCTGTGCTGTGTTTCACTTCCACCGTGGTCTTCAGGCCAAACTGTGTCTCGTTCTCGTACTTCAAGGCGATATTCCGCACGTAGGACATCTGGTCTACCGTAGAAGTCTTGAAAGATACGAACACGTTGTCTTTATCTGTCTTCAGGAACTTATCCGTGGGAGACATCACATCATACTGATAGCTGAACGTGATGGAGTTCTTCGGGAACTCGCGCGGCAGGTATTCCTTCTTGTTGAAAGAGTATTCCACCTCACCCATATACTTGGAACGATGGTCCTTGAACCCGTAAGCGTAATATCCCTTGAAGAACAGATGCGGATTCAGGTTGGCCGTGGTCTGCGCGCTCATACGCAGACGCAATCCGTCGATATAGTTATTGGAGATCATGGTGTTTACCGGACCGATATCTACCTTGCTGGGATGCTCCTTGGTCCCGGTTTCCACAAAGTTCTCGATAAACGCCTTCAATACAAAAATCACATATTTGAATCCCGGCATCTGCTCCAGACGCTTTACCAGCATATCCATAGAACTCTCGGTCTGCGTAAGCGGAACCGGCCGGTATTGATTCCAGAAATCGTCTCCGCGCATCATGGCGTCCGCCTCTTTGATCTCGGCCCCCTTACGCTTGAAAAGTTGCTGCGGAAGCTCATCGAAGGCATAATCAGAGTAACGGGTAGTCCTTCGTATCTGGAATCCTTGCATGATCTTCATCAAGGTCATCTCCACAATCATGTCATCGGTTTTCAACACCCACTCCCCATTGGGCAATTGCTCGAACTCCTGAATAATATCCATATTGTCTACAAAGTTCACCCCCGATTTCTTGGGCAGGTTCATTGTACATTTCTTCACCGTATAAGACGAATCGGCCAATACGTAAAGATGCCCCGTAAAACCGAAGTCCTGCGAGTTATTGGGAACGAAGGTGAGATGGAAACACTTGTCCTTGTCCACGAATGTGGTGTCCATAATGTAAAACTTATAAAAAGAGATGGCATCACTGGACGAAATAGGGCTGATGAAAGGATACTGCAACAGACGGATATCATTGTCGTAAATATTCACATCCGTAAATACATCCTTCAGCACCGTGCTCAGCATATCTCCCGTTGCAAACAGCTCGTTCACCCCCGTAGAGCTCATTCCTTTGATAATGGTCTTCTCACTCTTGGGATGTTTACGGTAAATTTTCTGCGAAGCGGTCTCGTCCACCGAAATAGGAAGGATGAATTTATTGGTTTCCTCGCAAAGTTCGATCTGGTCTTTCAGGAAAGGCATCTTTTTATACATGCCTTTTTCCAGCATCTCGGGAGTCACATCATTCAGTGACATCGTGATCTTCTGATACTTATTGTACTGATAGTAATCGTTCTCGCTCAGCTTATTATTCTTTTTATGAGCGATCACCTTCTTCATCAGTTCCACTGCCGGATTATTCTTACGGGAGTATTTCTCTCGTTTGGGCTTCACCACCACTTCGTCCAGCATGATATCATCCGGTCTCATCCTCACATTCAGGTTCTTGGTGACACCGGGAATTATATTCACCACTTTTGTTACATATCCCACCGCCGAAAAGGTGAGTTTATTCCAGCCTTTACGGGTTTCGACCTTATAATTTCCATCATTATCGGTAATACTTCCTACGCCTTTTCCTTCATAAAAGACTGACAAGTAGGGTATGGGTTCATTCGTCAATGAGTCTGTTACAACGCCTTGTATATTTTGGGCTGACACCGAAATGCAGCATCCTAATAACAAAAATAGTAGAAACGACTTGATATATTTTGTCTTCATTCTTTTCACCGCTATTTTTATGAGGGAACAAAGTTAAGCATTAACTTAAAAGAAAGTTGCTAATATAAGCTAATAAATACAGAAATCTTACATATTGACCAATAAATAGGTGAAATTTAACACCGGAAGAACCATTATGCAGCAAATAAAAAAGGGGTCTTTTCACAAAGCCCCCTTTTTAAGTTTTCAATAGGTATTAGTTTTTTTTTAAGGTAAAAAGATTGTTTTCAGGATAACGATGCAAATATCGAGCCTTTTTTTAAACCAGCCAAATAAAAAACTATGCCATACAACATGTTTTTAGATTTTTCTGTCTTTTTTGGCAGATTATTATTCAAAATGCTCTTTATCGGCCTCATTGTATATACAAAGGTAGCAAAAATATAGACTAAAACAGCATTTTAATGAGTTTTTTCTTTTCCCAAGAAATGTCCATCTACCTTATCGCGATGTTTCAGCACCTTTGCATCGATGAAGAAAACAATTTCTTCGGCGATATTGGTTATATGGTCTCCGGCACGTTCCAGCTTACGGATAACGGTGCCGAGTTCCAGGCAAGTCAGGAAATTATCGGGGTGTGTTTCCAGATATTTTGTAAGGACGGCAGGAGCAGCCGCATTGATTTCGTCCAGCAAATTATCTTTACTGAATACATTGAGGGCTAACTCCAGATTTTCTTCATTCAACGCGTTCTTGGTCATTTCGAGCATACCGAGCACTTGTTTCAGCATCTCTTCTATACGCAGGCTGTGGAGCAGTTCACTATCCAGCACGGTTTCCTCGCTTCTCACCACAAAACGGGCTATGCCTTCGGCAAAATCTCCCAAACGCTCCAAATCACTGTTTATCTTGAACATGGCCAGCACAAAACGCAGGTCAATGGCTACCGGATTGTATAGAGCGATAGTGTCCTCTACATCACTGTCTATTTTCAACTCGAACGCATTCACCCTTTTCTCACGGACAATGACTTGCTGTGCCTGGTCACGGTTAAAGGTCAGCACAGCCTCTCCTGCCCTGTCCAGCTGATTGTAAACCAATGTCCACATCTCGTTCACTTCCTTCTTCAGTGATACAAGTTCTGATTCTATAAATTTCACCATATTCTTAATTCTTGTTTTGTTTATCATTATTTCTTTCACCGCAGATTGCGCAGATTCACACTGATTTTAATTTTCCGGACAGAAGAATAAAAAGACAAATCCGTACCATTAGATCTGAAAAGCAAGCAAGCCCGCATCGGGTTGTGGCACATCAGTTCCAGCTTTATCTTATCTCCCATCTGTGCAACGCTGTGATGAATGCTTCACCCGAAACGCCCTGTAATATAATTCTGGGTCGCTTCCTTGCCCGGATTCGTAAATATTTTCTTCGTATCATCATATTCCACCATATTGCCCATATAGAAGAAGGCTGTCTTGTCACTGACACGCGCGGCCTGCTGCATGTTGTGGGTGACAATAACGATGGTATATTCTTTCTTCAGCTCATGAATCAACTCTTCTACCTTGGCTGTAGAGATAGGGTCCAGTGCCGAAGCCGGTTCATCCATAAGCAGAACCGAAGGAGATACAGCCATGGCACGGGCTATGCACAACCGCTGCTGCTGACCACCGGACAGGGCAAACGCAGACTCTTTCAACTTATTCTTCACCTCATCCCACAATGCGGCTCCTTTCAAGGTTTCCTCCACCCTGTGGCGGATAAACTCATTGTCTTTCACCCCATTTACCCGAAGCCCGTAGGCCACATTCTCGAAAATGCTTTTCGGAAACGGGTTGGGACGCTGAAAGACCATCCCTACGCTCTTGCGCAACTCGTCCACCTGCACGGACTTGTCGTATATATTTCTCCCGTCAATCAAAATCTCCCCCTCCAGACGAGAGCCGGGAATGAGGTCGTTCATGCGGTTGAACAGACGGAGGAAGGTGGACTTGCCACAACCGGACGGGCCTATGAAAGCCACCACCGATTTCTCTTCAATCGTCATGCTTATATCTTTCAGTGCCTGAAAATCACCATAGAAAAAATTTACATGTTTTGCATCTATCTTATTCATATTCTTAATGTTTTAATAATTTGCTGATTTGTCTATGTGCTAATGTACCAATGTCCGTGCGGTACACAGCGCAACCCATCGGCACACCGACAAATTATTAATTCGTTTTTACTTTGTTGGAAAAATACCGGCGGAGTGCATTTGCCAACAGGTTTATAATTAAAATAATAAGGATCAGTACCAACGCCGTACCGTATGCCAAAGGAAGCTGTGACTCCATATCCGTTCCGCTGGTAGAAATCACATAAAGGTGATAAGGCAATGCCATGCATTGGTCCAGAATGCTGTGCGGCAGTTGCGGCAGGAAGTAAGCGGCACACGTAAACAAGATGGGCGCCGTTTCACCCGATACACGTCCCAAAGCCAGAATCAGTCCGGTAATGATGTTGGGCATCCCCATAGGCAGAATCACATGCCAGATGGTTTGCAGCTTGGTCGCGCCCAAAGCCAGACTCCCTTCACGGAAGCTGTCGGGAATCGCCTTCAAGGCTTCTTCGGTGGTGCGTATCACCAAAGGTACACAAAGCAATCCCAACGTCAAAGAACCGGCCAGGATGCTGTCGCCGAACCCCATGTATTTCACAAACAGTGCCATACCAAACAAACCGAACACAATGGACGGAATACCGCTCAGGTTATTGGTCATCATCCGGATAAAGCGGACCAGCTTGCCTTTCGGCGCATACTCGTTCATATAAATGCCACTCATCACTCCCACCGGAAAAGCGAACAGCGCACTGCCCGCCATCAGATAAAAAGTACCTACAATGGCCGGCCATATACCGCCACCCGTCATGCCGTCACTGGGCGCCGTGGTCAGAAACTCCCAGCTGATTACTCCTATACCTTTATATATAATAAAACCGAGAATGGCGAACAGAATGAGGACAATGCTATAACTCAACAGTTTGAAAATGCCGAATGCCAGCCATTGCGAACGTCTTTTACGCGCCCCTTGCCCGACAGGGAAAACATCTTGCTTCATATCTTAAATACTTAATTAATCATTTGTCAATCTATCCATATACCCATTGGCTACGCTGTGTGCCGCATGATCATTAGCACACCGGCAAATCAGTACATTATTTATTTGTTCTTGATGAAATATATTCTACACTAAAGTTGATAAGCATCGTGATGAAAAACAACACTACTCCCAACAGGAACAGGGCTTCATAGTGCGCGCCGCCGGCAGGAGCCTCTCCCAGTTCCGCTGCAATAGTCGCCGGAATGGTACGGAGCGGCTCCAGAATAGTGGTGGGTATCACGGCCGCATTTCCTGTAACCATCAGCACCGCCATCGTCTCGCCTATGGCACGTCCGATGCCCAGGACAACGCCCGAAGTGATTCCCGAAACAGAGAAAGGTATCACCACCTTATATATAGTCTGCCAACGGGTAGCGCCCAATGCCAGACTGGCTTCGCGCATGGCACGGGGACAATTCCGCATCGCATCCTCGCTCACGGTAATGATAGTGGGGAGTGCCATGATAGCCAAAACAATACTTCCGGCCAATCCGGTTTCGCCCACAGGCAGATTAAAGACTTTCTGAATAAGCGGTACGATGACTATCAACCCAAAGAAACCGTAGACCACGGACGGAATACCACTGAGCAGCTCAATAACCGGCTTCAGAAAACTACGGGTCCGATGGTCGGCCACCTCGGACATATACACCGCCACCGACAAGCCGAAAGGCAAAGCGAACAGGATGGCAAAGAAACTCACCCAAAGCGTACCCGTAATCAAAGGAAGAAATCCGAACTGAGGGGCGGGAGTAGCCGTAGGGAACCATTCCTTTCCGGCAAAAACCTCGTCAAAAGAAATAGACTCGTCTTTCAGCAGGTGGCCCGGAAAATCCTTCTCTATAAACTTGGAGGGAACAAAGGCGATGATGCCTGGATTACCGGCAACGATCTCGCCGATGCACCGGGGGGCTTTCTCGTACCCGGCTCCCAACTCTTCCTCCGAGAAATAGGAGGTGATATCCTCCAACCGGAAAACTTTAACCTCCGCGTCCGGTCCTCCCAGCTCTTTCCAGTTGGTAATCTCTTCGTCAAAAACGTCTTTTATTTGTGCCGCACTCAGTTCCTGCACCGGATTGGCTTTATTCACCGCCAGCACATATCCCTCTTCTATGACTTTTTTATTAAAAAGTCCCAAAGCTTCCGCAAACAAGAATACGACAATCAGCAAAATAGTAATGCTCGTTACAAAACCGCTGCAAGTCAATATTCCTTCTACAATCTTTTCCCAAACTCGTTTCATACAGTTTTAGTCTTCTATTTTAATAACCGATGCAAAAAAAGCCTCTTTATATTAAGGTGATATGAAAGAAGCTTGAAGTATTTGCTACAATTATATTACAAACTTGTTACAAGCAAAGACAATCCTGATCTTATTGCCATTTTCCCGCAAGGACGGATTCAATCCACCCTTGCCGGCGAATATTGCCCGTAACAGAATCGTAACACACCAGTAAAACAAATGACACAAGAAAACGTTTCTTTTGCACACGAATTAATATAAGAACTTATGAATCAATTAAAAGCTCTATTTCTTTTTATTCTATTGGCTTGTAGTCTGAATATTACCGCACAACGCATAAAAGGCAGTGACACGGTGTTGCCTGTGTCACAGGAAACAGCCGAGATTTTCATGAAAGATGATCCCGACCGGCGGGTAACCGTCACCGGCGGGGGAACCGGAGTGGGGATTTCCGCCCTGATGGACAACACGACAGATATCGCTATGGCTTCCCGTCCCATCAAATTCAGCGAAAAGATGAAACTGAAAGCCGCCAAACAGGAAGTGGAGGAGGTAATCATAGCGTATGATGCCCTGGCCGTCATTGTAAACCCGTCCAACCCTGTCAGCCAACTGACACGCCAGCAACTGGAAGCCATATTCCGCGGCAAGATAACCAATTGGAAGCAACTGGGAGGACCCGATATGAAAATCATTGTCTATTCCCGCGAAACCTCTTCGGGAACTTACGAATTTTTCAAAGAAAGCGCCCTGAAGAACAAGAACTACATGAGCAGCAGCTTGTCCATGCCCGCCACCGGAGCCGTGATCCAGTCTGTAAGCCAGACCAAAGGCGCTATCGGCTATGTGGGACTGGCCTACTTGTCCCCCCGAGTGAAAGCCATCGCCGTTTCCTACGACGACGGCAAGCACTATGTACTGCCCAGCCTTGAAAACGGAAAGAAGAAACTTTACCCCGTAGTACGCCCTCTTTACTACTATTACAACGTAGCCAATAAGGAAAAAGTAACCCCGTTCATCGACTATATCCTGTCGCCCCAGGGGCAAAATATTATAAAAAACGGTGGATATATTCCTGTGAAATAAAGGATATCCCAAAAAGAATGCGTACTTTTGCAGCAAAAGTGTAAAATTGATATCACAATGACTGAAATGAACGCTACAGAAGCTACAGAGAAAAAAAGTCTGAACTTCATTGAACAGGCAGTTGAGAACGACCTGAGAGAAGGTAAAAACGGAGGGAAAGTACAAACCCGCTTTCCGCCCGAGCCGAACGGCTACCTGCACATCGGTCATGCCAAAGCCATCTGTCTGGATTTCGGGATAGCTGCACGCTATGGTGGCGTATGTAACCTGCGTTTTGACGACACCAACCCGACCAAAGAAGATATGGAATACGTGGAAGCCATCAAGGAGGACATCCAATGGCTCGGATTCCAGTGGGGAAACGAATATTATGCATCCGACTACTTCCAGCAATTATGGGATTTCGCCGTCAATCTGATAAAGGAAGGAAAGGCTTATATAGACGAACAGAACTCAGAACAAATCGCGGCACAAAAAGGCACTCCCACCCAACCCGGAACCGAGAGCCCTTACCGCAACCGTCCCATCGAGGAAAGCCTGGAACTGTTCAACAAAATGAACAGCGGTGAAATAGAAGAAGGCAAAATGGTGCTCCGTGCCAAAATAGACATGGCAAGCCCCAACATGCACTTCCGCGACCCTATTATTTATCGTGTGGTAAAGACTCCGCACCACCGTACAGGCGAAACCTGGAAAGCATACCCCATGTATGACTTCGCACACGGACAGAGCGACTATTTTGAAGGAGTGACCCATTCGCTGTGTACCCTGGAGTTCGTACCCCACCGTCCGTTGTACGACCTGTTCGTGGACTGGGTAAAAGAGGGTAAAGATCTGGACGACAACCGTCCTCATCAGTATGAGTTCAACAAACTGAACCTGAACTACACCTTGATGAGCAAGCGTAACCTGCTGATTCTGGTAAAAGAACATCTGGTAAACGGTTGGGACGACCCCCGTATGCCGACTCTCTGCGGTTTCCGCCGTCGCGGCTACTCGCCTGAGTCCATCCGCAAATTTGTAGACAAGATAGGTTATACCACTTATGATGCCCTGAATGACTTCGCCCTGCTGGAAAGCGCTGTCCGCGAAGACTTGAACAGCCGTGCCACCCGTGTATCGGCAGTCATCAATCCGGTGAAACTGATCATTACCAACTATCCCGAAGGACAGGTGGAGGAAATGGAAGCTGTCAACAACCCGGAAGATCCGTCGGCAGGCACACACACCATCGAATTCAGCCGCGAACTGTGGATAGAACGCGACGACTTCATGGAAGACGCCCCGAAGAAATATTTCCGTATGACTCCGGGACAGGAAGTGCGTCTGAAAAGCGGATACATCGTGAAATGCACAGGCTGCAAGAAAGACGACAACGGCAACGTGGTGGAGGTATACTGCGAATACGATCCCGACAGCAAAACAGGTATGCCGGGCAGCAACCGCAAAATCAAAGGTACCATACACTGGGTAAGCTGCGCACACTGTCTGCCTGCCGAAGTACGCCTGTACGACCGCCTGTGGAAAGTGGAGAACCCGCGTGATGAGATGGCCGCCATCCGCGAAGCAAAGAACTGCGACGCACTGGAAGCCATGAAAGAAATGATCAACCCCGATTCGTTGAATGTATTAACCAACTGCTATGTAGAGAAATATCTGGCCGATGCCAAACCGCTGGATTACTTGCAGTTCCAGCGCATCGGTTATTTCAATGTAGACAAAGACTCTACACCGGAACATCTGGTGTTCAACCGCACCGTATCTTTAAAAGATACCTGGAGCAAAATCAATAAATAAAAACAAGCTTATGAACTACGACATGTCTTCTTACTTTGAAGACCCGGAATTTAAAGAAGCATTGGCAAAATACGAGGGTATGGTGGAGAACCATACCCCCGCTTATTTTGAAGCTGATGAATTGATCGATATCGCCGAATACTACACTTTAAAAGGAAGACATAAAGATGCAGACAAGGCCATAGACCTCACTCTCCAATTACATCCCGAAAACACAGACGCCCTGGTTTTCCGGATACGCTCCCTGATGCTGCAAAACAAAAAGGAAGAAGCCAAAGTGGCAGCGCAACTCATCGCCAACAGCACCGACCGTGAATGCAGGTTCCTGCAAGCTGACATGCTGATGGAGGAGGACCGCATAGAAGAGGCCGAGGAGATATTCAAACAACTGGTCATGGACGAGGAGTACGAAGTGGATACGCTGCTGGATATCATCCAGGACTATACCAACGCCAATCAGGAAGAATATGCCGGACAATGGGTAGACTGCCTGTTTGCTCATTCCGACATGCAAACCCTGCCCAAAACCAACCAACGCCTCCGCGATGTGCTGTGCGATTATTACAGCACATTCAACAAGCCCGACTTGGCCATCCCCTACCTGAACATGACCCTGAACGAGTATCCCTATTCCATCGAGCATTGGAACGAACTGGGGAAATGCCATCTGCAACAATGCCAATACGAAGAGGCGAACGAAGCCTTGGATTTCGCATTAGCCATTGATGATGAAAATACAGATTCATTGACTTTGAAAGCATTTGGTTACCACCAGGCAGGCAATTTAAAGGAATCCTGCGACTACTATCTCCGTCTGGCCAATGTGAGCAAGAACAAGACGAAAGCCTATCTGGCACTGGCACAAATCTATCTGGAGATGCGGGATCATGCTTCGGCCATCAGCTATATAGAAAAGCTGATAAACCGGAAATCGGGCCTGACCGACTACGAATTGGCCGAGTTATATTCTGACACGGCGCTCTGTCATGCCTATCTGGGGCATACCGAAAACGGATACAAATATATCAACCAAGCATTGGAGCTGAACGAACATGATGCCGAAATACGTATCGCAGCCGGACGCTTCTTTACAATAGAAGCTCAAAAAAGCGATATCAGCGAAGAGGAACAAGAAAACAACCTCCGCAATGCGGAACATCAATTCACACGTGCATTGGAGTTTACTCCGAAGGAGGAACGGTTTGATGTGCTGTTCAAAATCGGCTCTCTATATTTTGACGAACATAATTTTGAATATGCCAACCAGTACTTCGAACTAATAAACAAAGAATTTCCGGAGGATGCCGATGCCACTTACTTTTTTCTGGCTTACGGTTATTACCACCAGCAGGAATCCGCTTCGTTCATGCACTATCTGGCTAAAATCAGAAAAGAAATTCCGGATATGTACGCCACCATGGGAACCGGCGATACCATACTGATGACCGACACCTACTTCAATGAAGCGCTGCGTGCCATTAAAGAAGATGTCAGCACAGGCAAGATTAACTTAAACAAATATTTATAATAATTTTATGGAATCAGTTGCATTTATCCAGTGGTGTCTGGACCACTTGAATTATTGGACAATAACGTTATTAATGGCCATCGAAAGCTCTTTTATCCCTTTCCCCTCGGAAGTGGTAGTGCCGCCCGCCGCCTATAAGGCTGCCGGAGGAAACAGTGACCTGAATGTATTTCTGGTAGTTATATTTGCGACCATCGGAGCCAATATAGGAGCCATCATCAATTATTATATAGCCTATTTCGTAGGCCGTCCGCTGGTTTATAAATTTGCGAACAGCCGCTTCGGACACATGTGCCTGATTGATGAAGCCAAGGTTCAGAACGCAGAACACTACTTTGACAAGCATGGGGCACTCTCCACCTTTATCGGACGTCTTATTCCTGCCGTCCGCCAGCTTATTTCCATTCCTGCCGGTCTGGCCAAGATGAAATTATCCACTTTCCTGCTGTACACAACGCTGGGAGCAGGTATCTGGAATGCCATCCTGGCAGCCATCGGTTACTATCTGCAATCAGTGGTTCCCGAAGAGCAGTTATTGAGTACCGTCACCGAATACAGCCACGAGTTAGGATATTGCTTTATAGCTATCGGCGTTTTAATAGTAGGTTTCCTGATTTATAAAGGAAGAAAATAAAAAAGAATGAACTTTTTTCCATTTAAATTTGTTATCATTACAGTATCGAACTAAAATATAATAAAATTATGGCAAAAACAGCATTTAAAGGAACACCGGTAACACTAGCCGGAGAATTTGTGAAAGCAGGAACCTCAGCTCCGGAATTTACATTGGTAAAAGGAGATTTGAGCAATTATACATTAAAAGACGGGAAGGGCAAATATCTGATTCTGAACATTTTCCCCAGTATGGATACCGGCGTGTGCGCTACTTCCGTACGCAAGTTCAACCAGCTGGCTGCAAACCAGCCCAATACGGTGGTGTTGGCAATCTCTAAAGACCTGCCATTCGCTCAGGGACGCTTCTGCACTACTGAAGGCATCACCAACGTTATTCCTTTGTCTGATTATCGCTATACTTCCGATTTCGCTGAAAAATATGGTGTATTGATGACTGATGGTCCTTTGGCTGGATTATTGGCACGCTCGGTTGTAGTGATTGACCCGGAAGGAAAAGTGGTTTATACCGAACTTGTTCCCGAAATAACCCAGGAACCGAATTATGAGGCCGCACTGAAAGCGGTAAAATAAAAAGTGCTTCCCGAAAGAATAAAGAAAACGGCAGAAGATTTTTACAATCTATCCACATAGTTTTTAGGGCAGTTTCCGGCATAGCTTCTTGAAAGTTATGCCGGAAATTTTTATATGTCATGCTTGAAAGATCTATAATCTTGCATGTGAAAGATTTATAATCTTATGCCCGCAAGATCTATAATCTTACATCTTCATCCTTTAGACAAGTACCATTGGTACATTCTGTGTACCCCTTCTTCTATATCAATCTTATGCTGCCAGCCCAGCCGGTGCAATTTGCTTACATCCGTCAGCTTACGCATAGTGCCGTCCGGTTTCGTAGCGTCAAAAGTCAGTTTGCCCTGATAACCCACCTCCTTGACAATCTTGTCCGCCAGTTGGGCAATGGTGATTTCTTTCCCCGTACCGATATTGATATGACAGTTGCGGATATCCTTGGAGCCGGCAGCATAGGTATCCTTAAAATCCACATGCTCCATGATATAGACACTGGCATCAGCCATCTCCTCACTCCATAAGAACTCACGCAACGGCTTGCCTGTTCCCCACAAAGTTACTTCCTGCCCGGTTATACCATACTTTTTCAGAATGGAGAGAATCTCCTCATCCGTATGCGAACCGTCTATCCCCTCTACGGGACGAAGATTCATATCTTTACGCACCGCGTCCCAGTCCCCTTCATTCAGGCATTTTCCCAAATGAATCTTACGAATCATGGCAGGCAGCACATGGCTGTTCTCCAAATGGAAATTATCATTGGGACCGTAAAGATTCGTAGGCATCACGGCTATGTAATTGGTTCCATATTGCAAGTTAAAGCTTTCGCACATCTTCAACCCGGCAATCTTCGCAATAGCATACGGTTCGTTGGTATATTCCAAGGGAGAAGTCAGTAACACATCTTCCTTCATGGGTTGTACGGCATCACGAGGATAAATGCAAGTGCTTCCCAAAAACAAGAGTTTCTTTACATCATGGCGGAAACTCTCCCCTATCACATTCTGCTGAATCTGCAAGTTCTGATAAATAAAATCGGCACGGTAAAGACTGTTCGCCATGATGCCTCCCACATGTGCCGCTGCCAGAATGACATACTGGGGCTGCTCTTCATCAAAAAACTTCTTCACACCCTGCCCGTCCAGCAAATCCAGTTCTTTGTGAGAACGGCCTACCAGATTGGTATATCCCTTTTGCTGCAAATTATTCCATATAGCAGACCCCACCAGTCCGTGGTGGCCTGCTACATATATCTTGGCTGTTTTTTCCATTATTCTGCTATTTGAGCCTTTAAATACAGTTTCTTCACGAACTTCATATCATGCTTCACCATGATTTTCACCAGTTCGGGGAAAGAAGTCTTACGGGGATTCCAGCCCAGCAACGTTTTGGCTTTAGTGGGATCACCCAACAACTGCTCCACTTCGGCGGGACGGAAATACTTAGGATCGACGGCAACCAGTTCCTTGCCCGTCGCCACATCGATACCTCTTTCATCCACCCCTTTGCCTTCCCAGCGCAATTCAATGCCCACTTCCTTGAAGGCCAAGGTACAGAACTCGCGCACCGTATGGTATTCGCCGGTCGCAATGACAAAATCTTCGGGAGTATCGTGCTGAAGAATCATCCACATACACTCCACATAATCTTTGGCATAGCCCCAGTCGCGCAAAGAATCCAGATTTCCCAGATACAATTTGTCCTGATATCCCTGGGCTATACGTGCGGCAGCCAAAGTAATCTTGCGTGTTACGAAATTTTCACCACGGCGTTCACTCTCATGGTTGAACAGGATGCCGTTCACGGCAAACATACCGTAACTTTCACGATAGTTCTTGGTAATCCAGAAACCATACTGCTTGGCCACCCCATACGGAGAACGGGGATAGAAGGGAGTCGTTTCCTTCTGAGGCACTTCCTGTACCAGTCCGAACAATTCGGAAGTCGATGCCTGATAAATCTTGGTCTTCTTTTCCAGGCCCAGAATACGGACCGCTTCCAACATACGCAGCGTGCCTACCGCATCCGCTTCCGCAGTGTACTCGGGTACATCGAAACTTACTTTCACATGGCTCTGAGCAGCCAGATTATAGATTTCATCGGGCTGTACAGCCTGAATGATACGTATCAGCGAACTACTGTCGGTCATATCCCCCCAATGCAGATTCACCAGACGGGTCTTTTGCATATCACGAACCCACTCGTCCAGATAAAGATGTTCGATACGACCGGTATTGAATGAAGAAGAACGGCGCAGAATACCGTGAACCTCATATCCCTTTTCAATCAAAAACTCTGCCAGGAATGAACCGTCCTGACCTGTAATACCTGAAATTAAAGCTACTTTTTTCATTTCGTTTATTGTAAATGGCCTTATGCAAGCCCTCTTGGTTATTTCATATCACATAGCTATCTACTGCTATCTGCCTTTCGGCATGGCAAAGGGCGGAATGACCAAACAGAACGGCAGATGACAGACAGCATACACTCCATGTATGCAGAAATAAAATATATACAAGAAAGAATATTTACTCCGCCGAAAATTCTTTGATGCGCTGTTCCTCGCTCAACCGGCAGATCAGCAATGTGTTATTCTTCTCAGCAACGATATATCCGTCCAGTCCCTGTACCACCACCCTCTTTTCCTGTGTAGTGTGAATCACACAGTTACGGGTTTCATACAACTTTATATTCTCACCTATCTGCGTATTATTATGGGCATCTTTCGGCAAATTCTCGTGCAATGATCCCCAAGTACCCAGATCACTCCACCCAAAGCTGGCAGGAAGGACAAAAATCTCATCCGCCTTCTCCATAATGGCATAATCCACCGAAATGTTCTCGCACAAAGGAAAATTCCGGTCAATCATTTCCTGCTCCTTGTCCGTATAATAATAAGGAAGCAAACGCTCGAACACCTTCGAAATGGCAGGCTGATATACGCGCAGGGCGTTCACCACCGTATTTACATTCCACACAAAAATACCGGCATTCCAGAAGAAATTATTTTTTTGAATATAGCGCCTGGCTGTTTCCAGATCGGGTTTCTCTTTAAAAGAGTACACCCGGAATACCTCCTTATTGGCGGTAGAAGGTACACTGAGATCAGCTTCAATGTAACCGTAGCCCGTCTCAGGACGGGTAGGTTTCATGCCCAGGGTAAGGATAGCGTCCGAATCGGCCGTAAAATTCATCGCCGAATTAATCACCCGCTGAAACTCCGCGATATTCATCACAATGTGATCGCTGGGGGTCACCACCATATTGGCCTTAGGATTACGTGCCTTTATTTTCCAACTGACGTATGCTATACAAGGAGCCGTATTGCGACGGCAAGGCTCACGCAGGATATGATCATCAGCAATATCGGGCAACTGCTCCTTTACAGTATCCGCATACTTCTCTGATGTCACCACCCAAATATTTTCCGGAGGACAGATCCCCTGAAAACGGTCAGCCGTAAGTTGGATCAATGTACGGCCGCAACCCAGTACATCAATAAATTGCTTAGGATAATCAGGAGTACTCATCGGCCAGAAACGGCTTCCAACACCTCCGGCCATTATAACGAGGTGATTATTCTTGATGTTCATATGATTCATTTTTTACGTTGTATGACCGCAAAGATAAGTATTATTTTTTAAAAAAAGTATTGCGTTTTAATTTATATGTCCTATATTTGCATACGACTAACATTTTTTTTGTCATGAAACAACCGACAACTGAAAACTCTGATATAATTAAACTAGTAGCGATATTAGGTGATTTTGCCTTGTTGAACCTTTCTATGATACTTGTGTTTTTTATTCTGAAAGGAATAGATTCACAGGCCATAGCCCATATTTCATTGAAAACCTACCTGCTGACTTCCAACCTGTGCTATATTCCCTGCATATCCATCTTTGGGGTCATACTGCACAACCGCATAGTGCGTCCGGAACAGATTGTAGGCCGCCTGTTAGGAACAATCAGTTTGCATGTAGTCATCTTCCTCACGGTGCTGGCCATTATTAAGGTAGATAACTTCTCACGCATCTATCTGCTTGCTTTCTATCTGTCTTTCATACCTTTAGCTATAGGATGGCGACTGACATTGCGGTTCTTTGTGAAAATGTTCCGCCGCAGTGGCAGGAACCTGCACACCACTGTACTGATAGGCGACGGGGACAATATGGTGGAGCTGTACCATACGTTGAACGATTTGACTTACGGATACAGGGTTTTAGGCATTTTCTATGATGAGAAGGACTCTAATTACCCCGAAGGAATTCCCTTTAAAGGTCCTGTAAACCAATTATTTGAATGGTTATCCCATAATACCGTGCACGAACTGTACTGTGGTCTGCCATCCAGCAGAAAGGATGATATTCTGGCCATCATGAACTATTGCGAGAACAATCTGATCCGCTTCTATAGCGTACCTCATGTACGTAATTACATAAAGCGTCAGCTGCAACTGGAATTATTGGGTGAAGTTCCTGTATTGTCCATCCGTACCGAGCCGTTGCAGAACCCGGTAAACAGACTGGCAAAACGGTTATTTGATTTGACATTTTCCTCTCTGTTTTTACTTACAATTTTTCCATTTATGTACCTGATTGTAGGTCTTATTATTAAAATTACCTCACCTGGTCCCATATTCTTCAAACAGGAGAGAAACGGGGAAAACGGGAAAATCTTTAAATGCTATAAGTTCCGTTCCATGAAAGTGAACGCATTGTCCGATTCATTGCAGGCTACCAAGAATGATCCCCGCAAGACCAAGTTCGGCAACTTCCTGCGTAAAAGCAATCTGGACGAACTGCCGCAATTCATTAATGTATTCAAAGGAGAGATGTCCATTGTAGGTCCCAGACCCCATATGCTGAAACATACAGAGGAATATTCCCAACTGATTAACAAATACATGATGCGCCACCTTGTCAAACCCGGAATTACCGGATGGGCGCAAGTCACCGGCTACCGGGGAGAAACCAAAGAACTTTCCCAAATGGAAGGCAGGGTAAGAAGAGACCTGTGGTATATTGAGAACTGGACTTTCCTGCTCGACATCCGCATCATGATAAAAACAGTAACCAACATGTTCCGGGGCGAGAAAAACGCCTATTAATCCAAATCGTAGGGACATATAAAAAATAAAAAGATATGAAAGGTATTGTACTAGCCGGAGGTTCGGGCACGCGCCTCTATCCTATTACCAAAGGAGTATCCAAACAGTTGCTCCCTGTCTTCGACAAACCCATGATTTATTATCCTATATCGGTACTTATGCTGGCCGGCATACGGGAAATACTCATTATCTCCACCCCATACGACTTACCGAGCTTCAAAAGACTGTTAGGAGACGGAAGCGATTTCGGAGTACGCTTTGAATATGCGGAACAGCCTTCGCCCGACGGACTGGCTCAGGCTTTCATCATCGGCGAGAAATTCATCGGAAATGATTCCGTCTGCCTTGTACTGGGTGATAACATATTCCACGGCAACGGCCTGTCCGCCATGTTGAGAGAATCCGTACGTGCTGCCGAAGAGGACAAGAAAGCAACGGTATTCGGTTATTGGGTCAGTGACCCCGAAAGATATGGCGTAGCGGAATTCGACAAGGAAGGCAACTGCCTCTCTATTGAAGAAAAACCTGCCCAACCTAAGTCCAACTATGCCGTGGTGGGACTCTATTTCTATCCCAACAAGGTGGTGGAAGTAGCCAAGAATATCAAGCCTTCGGCACGGGGAGAACTGGAAATCACCACCGTAAACCAGCAATTTCTTCAGGACAAGGAATTGAAAGTACAGACATTGGGCAGAGGTTTCGCATGGCTGGATACCGGTACTCACGACTCGCTGGCCGAGGCAAGTACCTACATCGAAGTCATTGAAAAGCGCCAGGGGCTGAAAGTGGCGTGCCTTGAGGGCATAGCTTTGAGAAAAGGCTGGATTACTCCGGAAAAGATGCAGGAACTGGCCCAGCCGATGCTTAAAAACCAATACGGACAATATTTACTGAAAGTTATAAAAGAACTGGGATTAGAATAATGGAAGTTATAAAAACAGCAATAGACGGGGTTTTCATTTTGGAACCCCGTATTTTTAATGATGCAAGAGGGTATTTCTTTGAAAGCTTCTCAGGACGTGAATTTGAAGAAAAAGTATGCAGGACTACATTTGTACAGGATAATGAGAGTTTCTCTACTTACGGTGTATTACGCGGCCTGCATTTCCAGAAACCTCCTTTCACACAAAGCAAGCTGGTGCGTGTGATCAAGGGAGCGGTACTGGATGTGGCTGTAGATATCCGGAAAGGTTCTCCTACTTTCGGAAAGCATGTGGCTGTAGAATTGACCGGAGAGAATCACCGGCAGTTTTTTATCCCCCGCGGATTCGCACACGGCTTTGCGGTACTAAGTGACGAGGTGTTGTTCCAATACAAGTGTGACCATTATTATGCTCCGCAAAGCGAAGGAGGAATCGCATGGGACGACCCCGATCTAGGCATAGACTGGCGACTTCCGGCCGACAAGGTTATTTTGTCCGACAAGGACAAGAAACATCCGAGATTGAAAGACTATCAAACGGATTTCGACTTTAATCAAAGTTTATATTAAAGGCAGTTTTGATTCTGCGTTTGTCCGGTTTTGCCAGTGAAATTAAAGAAGCCGAAAACTGCACACCGGACTATCGTAACGTTCAGGGCAACATTTCCGAAGATTGACCTATAAAAACAGGGTGCACCTCCTACGAAAGAGATGCACCCTGTTTTTATAGGTCAATATCTTTATATCACTTCTTCTCCATCCCCTCCTGAGGAGCATTAAGTCCTGCCTTCAGATTTTCAAAGAATTCACGTCCGAACAAGATCCATGCGGAAGCGCCCGCCACTGCCAGGAAAATAAATCCGACAAGAATCACCTTCTTGCTGGTTCCCGAAGGCAGCAACGGCACACTGGCAGGTTCCACAACGGCAAATACAGGTTTGGCCTCCTGTACTTTGGCCCGTGCCACCTGCAATTGGGTAGCCACCTGGCTATACACCTGATATGCCAGATTCATATCATTCTGCAACCGTTCTCTCTCCGTCAAAGCACTTTGAAGGACAACCCCCTTGTTGGCATCCATGTAATTGGCATAATTCTGCTGGGCTACATAATACTCCTGCTGGCGTTCCTTATACAATTGTTCCAGATAAGCACAATCCTGCTGGGCTTTGGAGACCCTGTACGCTGTGATATACTCCTGAAGCTTCACCACTACCGTGTCTGTAATGGCGGCCGTAACCATCGGGTCCTGCAAAGTCACCGTCACTGTGGTGATGCCGGTTTTCTTATCCACATCAGCAGTAATCGCCTTACGCATGGCTTCCACTTTCTTCGCCTGATCTTCTGTCAGGTGGAAAGGATCCAGCCTGTTCCCTTCTTCCTCTTCCTTATCGGAGAAGAGAGATTTCACCCCGCCTATAGCCGCCCCGGGCAATCCCATAACAGCACCCCACCACGGAGCTTTCTGCTCATCGAGATAAGCTACAAAAGTAGTATCCACCTCACCGTCCAACGTAGTGACATGTGCATTAAACAGTTCCAGAATGAAAGGAGTAGACGCTACTATATCCGGGAAAAGAGATACGTTCAACGCATCCGCCTCACTGCCCAGACTCATGCCTCCGATCCCCAGCATGGCAGCCATTCCCGACAGGCTCCCCCCTCCGCTTTTACCGGATTCGGGAGACAATGTCACTTCCACCGTATATTGCTTGGGAATACTCAGAGCGATAATCACCCCTACAATAGCACCTATTCCGGCAACCTTCAGCAGCATCTTTCGGGCAGCCCACAACTTACGGACATACTCCATCAAATCAATTTCCAACTCCTCGTCTTCCCGTGGTCTTTCCGTATTATTCGTATAATTCTTATCTTCCGCCATACTGTTTCTATTTTAAGATATTAGCAATAGATGCAATCATAGTAGCCAACGACGCACTGGTGGTTGCTATGGACAAGGTGTTCTGCAAAGACCAGTTGCTCTTTTCCTTCACCGGAACAATCACCTCACAGCCCGGCTGGATCAGCTCACGGCTACCTTTCTTCGCTCTCTTCACCTGACCGTTCATATATACAATATACACCTTGCTCTTCTTCGCACGGAAACCGTAACCTCCGGCCTGCTCTATATAATATTTCAACGTCTTGCCATCTTCAAATGAAACGGTATTGGGATACATCACAGCCCCGCTGATACGTACCGTGTTGTTGTATTCGGGAATTTCAATCACATCCCCCTCACGCAATACGATATCCGCACTGGAGCCGGGTTTAAGCATCGCTTTTTCCAAATCGATGCCCACATAATAGATATCTCCCAAATCCAGCCGGTTGACATCAATGGAGTCCTTTCCAGTCTTGGCCATGTCCAGAACCGTTTCCATACGTTTGCGTTCATCGGCATTGATACGACGGCTTAAACGGGCCCCTTTGATATAAGCAAACGGAGTCACTCCACCTGCCTTCTTGATCAAATCGGAAAGACGTTCGCTCTTCTCTGTCAGCGCATAATCACCTTCATACAAAACCTCACCGGTCACCTGCACATTCACCTGTTCCTGATAAGCAGGGCTCTTACGCACATATACCTGATCGTATGGCTGCAACACAAAACCCGGTTCTCCGTCTATCACAAAACCGTCTTTCAGAGAAAACGAGTACATTTGTCCTATGGTGGAAACCGCTTCCGTACCTTTGCTATCCTTGATACGGCGGGAAACATCCACACGGACGGTAGAAGCCGATTCCATCAATCCGCCAGCCTGGATTATAATATCCTCCAAAGTCGTATTGTCGGCAAAAGCGAACTCACCCGGACGGGCAACCTCACCATACACCATGATGCTTCCCACATCCTCCAAGTCATGAATACTGGGAATATAAAGCACATCATTACGCTGCAAAGGTACATCGGGTGCAGTACCGTCCATGATGCCTTTTATATCTACTTGAATAACCTCTTTCTTCAGATTCTCGCGCTCGCGATGCAACACCGCACGTCCTGTAAAGGCATCACCCATAAGGCCTTCAGCCTTTTCCACCAGTTGGCGGACTGTATTCAAGGTTCCTCCGAACTGATAAATGCCCGGACGATAGACAGCCCCCTTGATTTCAAGCTTGTTCTCAAAACGGTCCAGAATAGCTTCAGCAGTCAGCGCATCACCATCTTTTACCTGGAATACGGAATAATCAATATCATCAATCGTATAAATCTGATACTCCTTTCCGTTTTGACGAATCATGCGGAGAGAACGGGTATAGGCATCCCCCGAAAATCCACCGGCATACTTCAACAACGTGGCAACACTTTCGTTGTTTTTCATCTCGTATTTCATGGGGCGTTTCACATTACCCTCTATGCTAACCAACGCCTCGTATGGAGGAACGATGATCACATCGCCTTCCTGCAAGCGGATATCATCATTGATTTTACCTTTCATAATAAAATCGTACACATCTACGGTAGCGATTTTCTGTCCTCCGCGCACTACTTGTATATTGCGCAAGCTACCGATATCGCTCACGCCACCGGCACGGTACAGTGCATGAAACACGGTAGAGAAAGAAGACAATGCATAAGTTCCCGGTTGGAACACTTCCCCCATCACGTTCACCTGGATCGTCCGGCTGTTTCCCAAAGTAACCTTGATTTGTGAGGACGGGTTCTGTTCATTATCAAGCCCTGCATAAATCTTATTCAGTTCTTTACGCAAATATTGGTTGGCTTCGGCAATAGTCATGCCGTTCAGATAAATCAATCCCAAATCGGGGATCGTGATAGATCCGTCCGGAGATACATTATCGCGGATGGTGGCCTGGTTTGTACCCCAGATGTCAATGATTACCTCATCACCCGGCCCCAGACGGTAATTAGGAGGAGTAGCCAGATTCACACTCGGCTCGAATGTAAGGTTTCTGGTTTCAAAAATGTCCCGTCCGTACACCTTATCCTTCTGCATTTCTTCCATATCGCCCATGCCCATCCCCTCGTAATAGCGATTGGCAGAAACACTGTCCGACAAGTTCTTCCCTACCACTCTGCCCGCAGCCGGACGTTGGTCGAAAGTAAAATTCTCTGTTACATAGATATCTTCCTGCGTCTTTGTCTTTTCACGCAAACGGTTCCGATTTTGCATCGTTGCATTTGCGTCTTTATCAGCAGACCCATTTTGCTGTTCATAAAGTTTCTTTACACGCTTAGCCTGTTCTTGTGTCACTCCTCTACGGGCTAACTCTGTAGCAATCTGACGTTGGTCTTTTCCTTGTTGCATGCCCGTCTTCACATATTCCAACACCTGTTGGTCACTCATAGATTGCTGTGCAAGCACAGAACCCGAGAGGGCAAAAACTAAGACCAGTACGGATAATAGTTTTTTTATCATATAAATTCAATAAACTTAGTAATTTAGCAGCCGCAAAGGTAGATATTATTTTCGATATAGGCGAGTATTATTTCATAAATATCCCTCTAACAAATATAAAAACGGCTGCCACCTGACGGTGTACAGCCGTTTATTCTTTAATAATCCGTTAGCAGAATTCATTCATACTTCATTGCACAGCCCTCCTTCTTAAAAAAGGTCTGCAAGGGTAAAACTTGTGCAATACCATTCCGGCCGGATCAACAATACATATTTACGATGGCTTCGTACAATTCCTGTTTACCGCTTACTTGCTTGGGCTCACCATTCTGCTTAGCATAAGCCACTACATCTTCCAGTGTCAGCTTGCCTTCTTCAAATTCTTTGCCTTTGCCACTGTCGAATGAAGCATAGCGGTCTGACAACATCTTGCAGTAAGGAGATTCATTAAGCAAAGCAGCAGCACTTTCCAATGCACGCGCCATAGCATCCATACCTGCAATATGAGCGATAAAGATATCTTCCAGATCAGTAGAGTTGCGACGTGTCTTGGCATCGAAGTTGGTACCGCCATTACCCAAACCGCCGTTGCGGATAATCTGCATCATGGCCTGGGTCAGTTCGTAATTGTCGATAGGGAACTGGTCTGTATCCCATCCGTTCTGATAATCGCCACGGTTAGCGTCAATAGATCCCAACATTCCGTTATCTACCGCAACAGCCAGTTCATGTTCAAATGTATGACCAGCCAACGTAGCATGATTCACTTCAATGTTCACCTTGAAATCCTTGTCCAGCCCGTGAGTTTTCAAGAACCCTACCACAGTTTCGGTATCCACATCATATTGATGCTTAGTCGGCTCCATCGGTTTGGGTTCAATCAGGAAGGTACCTGTAAACCCTTTGCTCCGGGCATAATCGCGGGCGATGGTCAACATCTGAGCCAGATGTTCTTTCTCACGCTTCTGATCTGTATTCAATAAAGACATATACCCTTCACGTCCACCCCAGAACACGTAATTGGAGCCACCCAGTTCGATGGTAGCGTCAATAGCGTTCTTTATCTGGACAGCAGCGCGGGCAACCACATCAAATTCGGGGTTTGTAGCAGCCCCGTTCATATAGCGTGCATGACCAAAAACATTTGCCGTACCCCATAACAATTTGATTCCGGTTTCAGCCTGTTTCTGTTTGGCATAAGCAACTATCTCTTTCAGATTCGCTTCATATTCCTCGATTGTATCGGCTTCCTCACACAAGTCCACATCATGGAAACAATAATATTCGATTCCCATTTTCTGCATGAATTCAAAGCCGGCATCCATCTTATTCTTGGCAGCCTGCACCTTATCGGCATCACCGTTCCAAGGGAATTTCTTTGTTCCGCCGCCAAACTGGTCACCGCCCTCGGCACACAACGTATGCCACCATGCCATAGCAAACTTCAACCAGTCTTTCATCTTCTTTCCGTTAATTACCTTTTCAGCATCATAATAACGGAACGCCATCGGGTTCTTACTTTCCTTACCTTCAAATTTAATCTTTCCTATACCGGGAAAATACTCTTTTGTAGCCATAATTCTTTACTTATTTTAATAACTTGTTCTAATTTATCTACTATTTTTTTTCAACACGCAGGCGGAATAGCCATTTCTTTATCCGAAGGTCCTTAAAAGGCAGCCATCGCTCTCTCCAGATTGGATTTCCAGCGGGCATACGCATCATCGTAAGCAGTACGCTGTGCCACATCAGGCTCTATCACCTCCAGTTTTTCCAATGTGGCAAATGCCTCGTTGTTATCTTTATAAACACCCGCGCCTATGCCGGCCCCCTTGGCGGCGCCCACCGATCCATCCGTGTCATACAGTTCGATTACAGCCCCTGTCACTCCCGCCAACGTTTCGCGGAAGATAGGACTGAGAAACATATTGGCATGTCCGGCATGAATCTTCTGTACAGGGATACCCATCTGCTCCATGATATCAATGCCGTATTTAAACGAGAACACGATCCCTTCCTGTGCGGCACGAACAATATGCTGCTTTCCATGCAGGTTAAAATTAACTCCACATATAGAGCATCCTGTCTCTTTATTTTCCAGCATACGCTCCGCCCCGTTGCCAAAAGGAAGAATACTTACTCCGGCACTGCCGACAGGAGCCTGTGCCGCCAGCCTGTTCATATCACTGTAAGAAATACCTTCGGGAGCCACATTACGTTTCACCCACGAATTCAATATACCGGTACCATTGATGCACAACAACACTCCCAGACGGGTCTGCTCGGCAGTATGATTTACATGGGCAAAAGTATTCACCCGGGATTTCGGATCATAATTCACCTCACCGTTCACGCCATATACCACTCCCGATGTTCCTGCCGTAGAAGCAATCTCTCCCGGATTGAACACATTGAGCGACAATGCATTATTAGGCTGGTCTCCGGCACGATAGGTTACAGGAATTCCCTCTTTCAGGCCCAATTCTTTGGCAGCCCATGCATTTACACGCCCCTGCTCGCCAAAAGTCGGTTTGATATCAGCTATCAGCGAACGGTCGAATCCATAATAATCCATCAGGAAGCCCGCGACATCATTTGCCTGAAAATCCCAGAACATCCCTTCGGACAAACCGGACACCGTGGTACAAATATCCCCCGTCAGTTTCATAGCGATATAATCGCCGGGCAGCATTATTTTATAAATACGTTCGTACACAGCAGGCTCATTCTCCTTAATCCATGCCAGTTTGGAAGCGGTAAAATTCCCCGGAGAGTTCAGCAGATGAGAAAGACATTGCGTTTCCCCCAATGCCTCAAACGCTTTCTGCCCGTATGGAACCGCCCGTGAGTCACACCATATAATAGCCGGACGTAATACATTTTGCCCTTTATCCACACAAACCAGTCCGTGCATCTGATAAGAGATACCGATAGCGGCAATTCCATCCGGACCGATCCCACTCCCGGCCATGACAGCCTGAGTTGACAATTTCAGATTTTCCCACCAATTTTGCGGATCCTGCTCAGCCCATCCGGGGCGGGCAGCCATAATAGCAGCCTCTGTTTTAGGAAAGAATGCAGAAGAAACACACTTTCCGGTCTCTGCATTTACCAAACTCGCCTTTACCGACGAACTGCCAATATCATAACCTAATAGGTACATTTAAATTGAAAATTAAGAATTTAAAAATAATAGTCTCTGTCCCGATGCATCAGCATTATCCTTCCAAGGAAAGGCCGGTGAAGAATCCCAAAGCATATACCGATTCCCCGAAACGACCAGGCGGAGTATTCTCACAGCAATCACAACAAGGCTAAAGTTATCTGTCTGTTATCACTTCGTTCCCGACTTATTATATATTGAACGGTCGAACTTATAGAAGCGTGCCGCCCTGTGGCATACACCTACCTGTTTTTCTTCCAAAGGTACTACATATGGCATCAACGCTATCTTCTTATGGAAGTTCCTTACGTCAAACACCTTATCATAAATCAACTGATAGACAGTCCGCAACTGGGCCGCCGTAAACTTCCGGGGAAGCAAGTCGAACATTGCGGAAGGAGCATATTCCACATAATGGCGTATATGCACCAATGCATCCTGCAAAATCTGGAAATGGTCGAACGCCAGGCTTTTCACCTCCGTCACAGGTGTCCAGCAAGCATCGTATTTATCAGACAGCTGTTCGAACCGTCTGTCAATCTTCACCAGTGTCAGGTAAGCGATAGTCACAATGCGGTCTATTTTCTTCTCGTCCAAACGATGAAAACGTTCCAGCCACAGCACATCCTTAGGGTTACGGGTACGGTCTTTCGATCCATACGCCTTAAACTGGGTAAGCTTCACATTCTTCAGGCCCGTCAACTCATTCAACACCCGCTTGGCCGCCTCATCCAGATCCTCATCGTCATAGATAAGGCTGCCCGGCAACTTCATGTTATTATATCCGTCCTCGGACTGTTTCCCCACCTGCCTTACCAACAGGACACGGAACTGCTCTCCATCAAACCCAATCAGCACACAGTCCACAGATACATGTAAATTAATCGTCTGGTTTATTTCCGACATAGTAATATGGCTTTTATCATTTCCGGCAGCAAAGATAAATACTATTTTTCGAATTACACAAAACAATATATTTATTTTTATTATGTTCCAAAACACTATTTTTCAATATAATAAATATCATCCATCATACAATATCACATCTTAATCTTATCATATACACTACAATATATAATGTACAGGAGTTGTCCCGTCTTCTTTTTTCCCTTTTTCCAAAGGACTTTTATTCCATTCAACCCCCTATTTCAGACACTTGGTTAAGGAAAAGCAATCTTTACGCCAAAAAATTAATAGAATAAAGTTGTTTATTCACAATAATTTTCTTTACTTTTGCCCATTAAAATCTAAAGATTACTCTATGAGAAAGAAAATTTTGGTCTTGGACGACAAAATAGCAATTGCAAAAGTCCTTTCAATCTATCTGGCCAGTGATTATGATTGTATTTGGTTACCGAATGGCATCGAAGGGGTAAAATGGCTTCAGGAAGGTAACATACCAGATTTGATTATATCAGATATCCGTATGCCCGAAATGCGTGGAGACGAGTTTCTGGAATGGATAAAATCCAATCAGTTATTCAAACACATTCCGGTGGTTATGCTAAGCAGCGAAGACAGTACCACAGAACGCATCCGCCTGTTACAAGAAGGCGCGGAAGACTATATTGTCAAACCTTTCAATCCCATGGAGTTAAAAGTAAGAATTAAGAAAATCATTGAGTAAATCAGCATGACCTTTCTGCTTTATATAGGAAAGAACAAGGATTTTTTGCGCAAATTCAGCAAGCTCGAAAATGTCCAGATGATTTATGCCCAAAACTACCAGGATGCCATTACAATTTGTATCAGACTGAAAGTACGTGAGAACATCATTGTCCTTCACGAACAAGGGGAGATGAACGGAGATATTGAGCAGGTCGGTGCTTTCAGGAAAAAGTTCTATCAGGCATATGTCGTACTCATTACGGACAGGCTGACTCCCGAAGCCAGCAAAGTCTATCTGAACAGCGGAATAAACGATACCGTCAGTTTGCACATCACCACCGCCCGGCTAAGGCAGAAAATAGACATCATCAATAAACGGCAGGAACTGCTATATGCACATAACCGGAAGAAAAAAGACGTGAGGCATTTTATCCTTCCCCAATGGAAGCGCTGCTTCGATATCCTTTTCTCCGGTGCAGCGTTAGTCTTCCTGTCCCCAGTCTTTCTGCTGATTGCCATAGCCATACGTATGGAAAGCAAAGGACCTGTTATTTACAAATCCAAACGGGTAGGAACGAATTATACCATTTTTAATTTCCTGAAATTCCGTTCCATGTATACGGACGCCGATAAAAAGCTGAAAGACCTTGCCGGTCAGAACCAGTACCAGCCGGAAGGCACTCCGGAGATTGCCAAAGATTTCTCGATGGAAGAATTAGGAGGACTGATGTTTGGAGATGACGGTGTTATAGATAATGGCGGAATGCTGGTTTCCGATGACTTCATCATTCCGGAAGAAGAGTTTATTTCCAGACAAAACGCACTGGATGAAAGTCCTTTCATAAAAATAGAAAAAGACCCGCGGGTTACCAAGGTAGGACGCGTTTTACGAAAATACAGCCTGGATGAGTTACCTCAACTGGTCAACATCTTGAAAGGCGACATGTCTGTGGTGGGGAACCGTCCTCTTCCACTCTATGAAGCCGAACGCCTGACAAACGATGAAAGTATCGAACGCTTCATGGCGCCTGCCGGGCTGACCGGCTTGTGGCAGGTGGAAAAACGGGGGGATGCCGGAAAATTATCCGCTAAAGAACGCAAAGAATTAGATTTGAAATACGGTAGAGAATTCTCCTTTTTCCTGGATATGAAAATCCTGTTCAAGACTTTGACAGCTTTTGTCCAAAAAGGAGATGTTTAAATAATTTGTTTTAGGAATAAAAAGGGGATTTATTATATGGGTAAAGTATGTCTTTTTGTCATCTGTATGTATTGTTCTATCCACCATTTAAGCGCACAACAGGAAGAGCAGCAAACACAACCGGTACAACAACCTCTTGTGACACAGGATGATATATTGGGGAATATGAATGTGGATTATGCAAAGATAAAGCTGCCTCCGTTAAGTGTCCTTTATGAGAATGCACGCAGCACTCCAAGCTTACAGATTTTAGAGAAGGAGAAACAGTTACAGAAAAAGCTACTATCGAAAGAGAAAAGGAACTGGCTGGGGTTTATCCATGCCGGCGGAAGTGCTTCTTACGGTATAGCAGACAATGTGGCCAGCAATACGGATGTCAACACCCCACTTATTTACAGGTATGTAGGTACAGAACAGACTTCGTGGAATGTGGGAGGCGGCATCAGTATTCCTTTTGAAAAGCTGTTCGACCTCCGGGGAGGAATCAAGCGCCAGCGAATCCAGGTGGATATTGCCGAGTTAAGAAAACAGGAAGCATACGAAACCCTTAAAATACAAATAGCTCATTTATATGTCCAAATTTTATCCAATATAGAAACATTGCAAAGATCAGCTGAAAATATAGCTTTATATAAAGGTGCATCGGCTGTTGCAGAACAGGAATATAGAAACAGACGTACCTCTATTCATGATGTGGCCAAGACTAAAGAACAGGAATTTGCCGCTAATCAAGACTTTGCCTTACTACGCTCTACTATTAACGACCAGCTGCTGACCCTCGAAATAATCTCCCACACCCCCATCCTGACCATACAAGGAGAAAAGGACGTTCAAGAAACAACGATACAGGAACAGGAAGAAAACAAGAGGCAAAGTAAGAAAAAAGACAAAAAGGAATAAGAAACATGGAATTATTTAAATACATAGTCAAGTTTATCTACCGCATCCGTTGGTGGATGGTTATATTTCCATGTATAGCCGGTATCATAGCATGGTTTCTTACCAGAAATCTGGAAAAAACGTATGATGTGAAAACCACCATCTTTACAGGAATCATCTCCGGATACAACGTAGATGCCACCGATACCCGAAACGCCACCGTGCACATGAGTAATTTAATGAATATCATTACAACGGAACGCACACTGAAAATAGTATCTCTGAAACTGCTTGCCCGCTGTCTGGTCTATGGAGATGCCGAAAGAAATACCAGTTATATTTCAGCCATACATTACCAGCAGCTGGTTTCCGGCATTCCACGAGAGTTACAGGCATTGATAGACAAGCAAAACGAAGAGAAGACCTATCATAATCTGGTAGCTTTTGAACGCCCGTCCGTCAATAATTTCATCTACCAACTACTCAATTATACCCACCCTTATTTCAGCGTACCTCTACTCTCACAACATATAAAAGTAGCCAGGTTGGGAAACAGTGATATGATCGAGATTGCTTATAGTGCCAACGATCCGGGAATAGCTTATAACACACTTGAGATTCTGAATGAAGAGTTTGTCAAACAATACCATGAACTACGCTATGGAGAAACAAACAATGTGATCAAGTTCTTTCAAGAAGAACTGGCCAGATTGGGCAAAATGCTGACTGCCGCCGAGGATTCTTTAATCGAGTACAATATAGAAAACCGCATCATCAACTACGGAGAACAAACCAAACAGGTGGCAAGCATGGACGCCGCTTACCGGATGATGGACAATGATTTGCTTGTCAATTACTCCACCAGTAAGGCGTTGATCGATTTCTATGAATATAAATTAGGTGATGTGGCCAAATTGATCCGTACTAACAATGAGTTTATGGACAAACTCCATCAAATGTCCCAATTGAACACCCAGATCTCAACCATGGAAATCACTCCGGACGAAAAGAACCGGAAAAAGCTGGAAGAACAAAAAAACATGTTAAGTAACGCCGAACAAAACATCAACGATCTCGCCCTGAAACTAAGTGCCGAAGCCGCAAGTACAAACAATGTATCTTATGAGACACTCATCAGCCAGTGGCTTGACCAAATAGTCCTTGCCGAAAAAACTAAAGCCCAAATGGAAGCACGAGATATAATGAGAGAGAATTTAAATGAAGATTTCCTTTATTTCTCCCCCATCGGCGCTACCCTGGGCCGGAAAGAAAGGCATATCGGCTTTGTGGAAAGCAACTATATGTCTACCATGGGAGCCTTGAATGCAGCCATCTTGCGACAAAAGAACCTGGAAATGACCTCGGCTTCATTAAAAATCATGAATCCGCCCCTGTTTCCACTGACCTCCTCCCCCACCAATGCACGCATGATTATACTTGCATCCATACTGGGGACTTTACTTTTCATCATTGGCTATTTTCTGATTATAGAAATACTGGATCATACCCTCAGAGACAAAATACGTGCAGAACGAATTACCGGAGGAACAGTTATCGGCGCATATCCTAGAGAAAGCAAGTTAAGATACAGACGTTATAATAAAGCCATAAACAAGATGGCCGTCAGGCAACTCAGCACCGCTTTACTGCCTCATCTAAATACACAGGAACAGCGGGTCATCAATCTGTTAAGTACAGAAGAGAAAGACGGAAAGACCCATGTCGCCCGCCTGATAGAGGAATATTGGAGCAGCATCGGCCTAAACGTCCGCCGCATTACATACGATGAAGATTTTCTAAGCGAAGACAGCCAATATGTACAGGCAAACAATTTGAAAGAACTATGTTCCGATCTGGAAAAGGATGAAATACTTCTAATCGAACACCCGGTCCTGAAAAGCAATCCTCTGCCTCCGGCTTTGTTAAATGAAGCATCCATCAATCTGCTGGTTGTCCGTGCCAACCGTACTTGGAAAAATACGGATCAGGCACTGTATGAGCATTTGTTACAAGTTAAACAAAAAGAAGTACCCCTCCTTTTCTATCTGACACAAGCAGACAGAAATACAGTGGAAGACTTTACAGGACAATTACCTCCTTACACGAACTTTAAGAATATGGAATACAGGCTGTTCCAACTCGGACTGACCGCCATTGAATACAAAGGAAAATAAATAATGATAGCAAAAGAAATAAATATAACCCATACAGGTCAAATTCTGGCCAGCTTCATTATCGGACTGTGCTTATGCCTATGGACAGCCCTCAACATGAAGCCCTCCATAGGAGTTGCAATAGGGTTCATACCTTTTGCCACGCTTTTTATCTTCATATGCATAAACAGACCCGTCATTCTGCTGGCCATCACCTTTATGCTGAATTACCTGATAATGGGAATTAACAGATATCATTCCATCCCTATTGCCATTACCAATATCTTTGATTTGCTCTACGGCATCATGTTGGCCCTTATTCTTCTGAAACAGTTGCAAAGCAATCATCATTTCAGGAAAATACTAAACGTCTATACCTGCATCACATTGGTCTGGCTGCTATATTGTATCATCAACATAGGTAATGGTATAACCGGTGAATTTTACATGGAAGCATGGCTTCGTATTTTAAGACCCTGGGCCTTATACCCTATTCTGACCTGTATTATTCTATCCATACACTGCAATCGCTACACTTTTATCCATTACTTTTTAATACTATGGGGTATCATGACCCTACTGGCTGCCGCAAAAGGATATTGGCAAAAGAACAAAGGTTTTGACAGTACCGAGCTAAGCTGGTTGTGGGCCTACGGAGCACGTACCCATTTTATCCATTCCGGCATCCGCTATTTCTCATTTTTCACTGACGCGGGTCTTTTCGGTGCCAGCATGGGATTATCCTGCACTATTTTCACGCTTACTTTTTTCTATACAAAGAACCTATTTCTCAGACTCTTCTATTTAATAGTGGGTATGGCAGGATTTTATGGTCTGTTAATATCGGGAACCCGATCGGCCATAGCTGTACCCATTGCAGGGCTGGGGCTCTTTCTGTTCCTGTCTAAAAGTTGGAAAATAGGCATCATCTCCTTTATCCTGCTTGCCGGAGGGATAGGAATGCTGAAATACACCAAGATCGGAGAGAACAATAAGTTGATCCGTCGTATGCGTACTGTCTTTGACACAGAGGATCAATCGATGATGGCTCGTTTCGAGAACCAGAAAGCACTGAATGCCTACATGGATGAAATGCCCTTCGGCATAGGCATGGGAGCCATAGACGGGGTAGTTCCTCCCCATAACAAATATTATTTCGTTTCCATCTGTCCTTCAGACTCCAGTCTGGTAGATGTATGGAAACAGATGGGAATAGTGGGACTGTGTGTGTTTTTGGGTATGCATGCCATTCTATTTCTATCGGGCTCCTACATCCTTTTATTCAAAATCCGAAATCCGGAAATCCGGGGACCGCTGACAGGTATGTTATGCGGTTGTGCAGGCATACTGGTAGCTTCTTACGCCAATATGGTTTATTTCCAGTTTCCTAACGGAATCTTGATTTATTCTTGTTTCACCTTTGTTTTTTTAGGACCTTATTTAGATAAACAATACTCAGAAATACATGGACTACCGACAGCCTGACCTATCCGTCATCACCGTGAACTATAACGGTTTTCACGACACCTGCGAATTCATTGACTCATGGGCAGCCACTGTATTCTCTGTCAGTTATGAAATGATAGTCATTGACAATGGTTCCACTGCCAATGAAGCCGCCTTGCTACAAAAAACATATCCTTTTATCCAAGCCGTACGCAGTGAGCGGAACTTAGGATTCGCCGGAGGTAACAATCTGGGTATAAACCTTGCAAAAGGAAAATACCTGTTCTTGCTGAACAATGATGTTTGTATGGTCAAAGATGCCATACCCTTGTTGATAAAACGCCTTCTGTCCTCCGACAAGATAGCAGGTGTCTCCCCGTTAATCCGTGATTATGCAGAACCGCACGCCATACAATTTGCAGGATACACCCAACTTTCGCCCATTACCTTAAGAAACAGAGCCATAGGCAAAGGGAAAATAAATAAAGACCACTACCCCGCCCAAAAAACGCCTTATCTGCATGGTGCCGCCATGTTACTGAAAAAAAACAATAATAGACAAGCTTAGCCTGATGCCCGAAGAATATTTTCTATATTATGAGGAACTGGACTGGTGCACCTATATCAATAGGGAAGGCTACGAACTATGGTACGATCCCGCTTGCGAAATATGGCACAAGGACAGCAGCTCCACCGGAAAAGAAAGTCCGTTGAAATACTATTACCTGAGCAGAAACAGATTATTATATGCCTACCGCAATCTCTTTGACTGGAAACTTCCGGTTTCCATCTTATACCAGACAATGATTGTATGTCCCAAAAACATACTGACCGCCTTGGGAAAAGGAAAGAAAGCCATAGCCAAAGCACATTGGGAGGGAACAAAAGCATTTTTCAAACTTAGAAACAAAGACAAACAGCCATGATATTTCTAGCATACATAGAACTACTACTTTTCGCGATATGTGCCTTTACTGTTTTTTACCTGCTGGTGTACGCCATAGCGGCAACAGGCAACCGCACCGACAAATATTCCGAATCAAGAGTAAAACACCGTTTCGCCATTCTGATACCGGCCTATCAGGACGATGACTACATACCCTATACCGTCAAATCATTTCTGCAACAAGAATATCCTATAGACTGCTATGACATTATCGTCATTTCAGACCACCTGAAGCCGGAAACAAACAAACAGCTGGCACAATATCCCATCACCCTGTTGCAAGCCAGATTCAAGAAAAGCTCAAAAATGAAATCTGTCAAAGCTGCCATGTCACAATTACAAGAAGGACAATACGATATCGTTTTAATCATGAATGCGGACAATGTAGTGGACACCAACTTTCTTGAAGTTGTCAACAATACGTATGCCAGCGGCTCCAATGCCATCCAAACCCATCGCATCTATCAGGAAAGACCCAGCAATGTCAGCATATTGAATGCCATCACCGACGAGATAAACAATTCCATTCTTCGTGCGGGACATGTCAATTTGGGACTTTCAGCTTCGCTGAACGGCTCCGGAACCGCAATAGACTTCACTTGGTTCAAAGAAAACATCCGTCATTTAAAAGACGATGACGATGAAAAAGTCATCGAATCCCTGCTGCTCCGCGAACGGATATATGTGGAATATTTAAATAATACCCATGTATATGCCTTGAAGAATAGTGGAAAGAAAAAATTCTATACCCAACATAGCACTTGGATTAAAACCCAATATTATTCCCTGTTCACCAATATCGGTAATCTGCCCGGCGCCATTTTAAGTGGAAAATTTGATTATGCCGACCGTATTCTGCAATGGTTCATTTTCCCTCGCACCATCCTGCTAGGTATCCTCCTCCTGTTCAGTTTCCTGTCCGTATACTTCCACTGGAGCGCCTGCCTAAAATGGTGGGGATTATTACTCACTTTCTTATTGACTATGGCAATAGCCACTCCAAACTACTTGGTGGACAGCAAATTCAACAAAGCCATGAAAGCTATCCCCTTTCTGGCGGCAGGCATGATATTCAATATGCTTTTAAGAAAGAAAAAATAAAAGCCCCATGCTATCGGAAATTATACATATCATGGAATATACGCTATATATCTACCTTTCCGTCAGTGTGGGGTATATAGTCCTGTTTTCTGCCGCCTCTCATTTCTTCAAACAAAAGAAATATCCCGCGACTACTGTCCGGCAACGTTTTATCATCCTTGTTCCCGCCTATAAAGAGGATGCGGTCATTCACGCCTGCGTCACTTCCGTTCTGCGCCAAACTTATCCGGCAGAGCTTTACGACCTGATAGTCATATCCGACCACATGCGTCCCGAAACCAATGCCTCACTGCGCAAAGAACGCATCGGCTTGATAGAACTGCATGAAAAGGAAAGCTCCAAGGCAAAAGCCCTGCGCATTGCAGCAGAGACCATCACAGACCAGCCATACGATTATGTCCTCATACTGGATGCCGATAATCTGATCTCACCCTGTTATCTTCAAGAACTGAATAAGGCAGTTTCACAGGGTATAAAAGCCATACAGACACACCGCAAAGCCAAAAATATGAATACAGACATAGCCCTATTGGATGCCGCCATCGAAGAGATGAACAATTCCATCTTCCGCAAGGGACACATCCGGCTGGGATTTTCATCTGCCCTTACCGGCTCCGGAATGGCTTTCGATTTCCGATGGTTTGTCCGGAACATCATCCATACCCATAGTACGGGCGAAGACAAAGAACTGGAAGAACTCCTGCTCCGTCAAGGCATTCACATTGAATATATAGACACCCTAGAAACATTGGACGAAAAAGTCCGGCAACCGGATGCCTTGCGTAACCAGCGCCGCCGCTGGATAGCCACCCAGCTTTTCCTTGCATTAAAAATGGGACGTAACCTCCCCACAGCCTTACTGAACGGAAACGGAGATTATCTGCTGAAAACCCTCCAAGCCTTTATCGCCCCCCGCAGCATTCTGTTGGCGCTCATCGGATTCTTTTCATGTGTTCTCTGCATTTTCTCTCCGGCTTCTTCCATAAAGTGGTGGATTTTGCTTATCTTGCTGAACGGTGCGTTATACCTGGCCATTCCGTCCAATATGAGATATAAATACATGAGCAGAATCCTCAGGCAGACACCTTATTTTGTAATCATTATGCTTCTCAACTTGTTTCACTTGAAAGGAATGGCACAGAAGTTCAACCATACACAGCATGGATAGAATTATGAATATAAAAGAGTACTTACAGCAACACCCGCAATGGAAAAAACGGATACACGGTTTCATCATGCATCCGGTAAAGACACGCCCCTATTGGTGGATACGCGTATGGCAGCCTTTCTACATAAAAAAAGGCCGGGGCTCAGTCATTTATTCCAGTGTACGGAAAGACCTTCCACCGTTCCACCTGTTCCAGATGGGAAAATATTCGGTAGTGGAAGATTTCTCCTGCTTGAACAATGCCGTAGGCGACATCGTAATCGGCGACTATTGCCGGATAGGACTCGGCAATACGGTCATCGGTCCCATCCGGATAGACAACAGGGTCAATATTTCACAAAACGTAGTCCTGATAGGATTAGATCACAATTACCAGGATATCACTCAAGGCATCATCGAACAAGGTATCACCACTTCTCCTATCCACATCGGAGAACATACCATCATAGGAGCCAACGTGATTGTACTGCCCGGAATCACCATCGGCAAACATTGTTTTATCGGTGCCGGGTGTGTGGTTACCCAAAACATACCCGACTATTGTGTCACGGTAGGAAATCCCGCACGCATTATCAAACGCTATAACCCTCAATCACAAACATGGGAAAAAATATAAAAATATTAGTATGTGCCCATAAGGACAGCCGGCTACCACAGCATGAGTACTTCTGTCCCATACAGGTGGGGGCCGCACTGACCAGTGCCCGATTCTTCCCTGTACTAGATAACACAGGAGATAATATATCCGACAGGAATCCTCACTTTTGTGAACTAACCGCCCATTATTGGGCTTGGAAAAATCTAAAGTGTGACATTATAGGGCTCAATCATTACAGGCGCTTCTTTGATTTTCATCGCCCGTTTCCGGCTTTTTCACCAGACAGGAGTTTCATCAACATAGATTCATTTCTAAAAGAAACTTACCGATTTCCTGATTTAGAAACCTTATTAAATGATTATGACATCATCCTCTCTCCCAAGCGTCATTATCCCTATAACGTCGCTACACAATACGCCATATTCCATCTAGTCAATGACCTCAATTTGCTGAAAGAAGTCATTCAACACCTCACACCCGAATATGCTGAAGCTTTTCATACATTCATGTATCACTGCAATGCCTATTCCGGATATAATATGTTTATCACCGGACGGAAACATTTTGACGAATACTCCCAGTGGCTATTCAGCGTATTGTTTGAATTAGAAAAACGGGTAAAACTGTCCGCCTATCCGGATCAGGCACGTCTGTTCGGCTATTTATCAGAAAGATTGATCAATGTCTATTGCATAAGGCACCGGTTAAAGATAAAGTATGTTCCCGTCATCATGCCCTTGGAAGAAACGTTTCAGAATCCGAGCAACCTGCTTTATACGCTTCGCCGACTAAAGAATGATCTTATTTATAAACTCACAGAATTATAAGTTATGCCGTTGGTTTCTGTCATCATCCCTATATACAATACAGAAAAATTCCTGCCTTTGTGTATCAACAGCGTCTTAAACCAGACACTGACAGACATTGAAGTACTGCTGGTTAATGACGGAAGTATGGACGGAAGCGGGAAAATATGTGACGAATACGCCTGCAAGGACCAACGAATACAGGTAATACACACTCTGAGCCAAGGAGTCAGCCATGCACGAAACCAAGGACTGGAAACCGCAAAAGGAGAATATATAGCTTTCATGGATAGCGACGACTGGATAGAAACGGATATGATAGCCACTCTTTATCAGCTTATCCGGACAAACGAAGCCGGTCTGGCTACTTGCGGATATATCATTGAAAATGAAGATGGTCGTCCGATTTACCACATCAACGAAGTGAAATCCGGCAAATTAACCCAGTGGGAGGCCATTCACTCCCTGTTTAACGACAGGCATTACAAATACAAAGGAAACTTATGGGATAAATTATATCATAAAGAAATCATTGACAAACATCACCTAAAATTCAATGAACATATTTATTATAATGAAGACAGGCTCTTTATTTTTCAATACCTGAGCCACTGCCAATCAGCCGCATACACCACTTCCCCCTATTATCACTATGTCACAAGAAAATCAAGCGCCATGAACCTGTCGCAAAAAAACTACACCCCCAAACTGTGCACTTTCATGGATGCATTCGACCTGATGACTTCACTTTCGGCCACATTCCCCACCTATATTCTAAGTGCTTTGTCGGCCGATTACATAAAAAGTTCGTTCTTGTTCTATACCCAACACTCACGGGAAATCCCCTTCAATGAATTATGGGACAGAATGCTAAGAATCAGAAAAAACAATTATATACATCTTCCACTTTCTCTAAAAATAAAGTATGCGCTATATGGCATCAGACTTATCCTGCGGGCATGGCTCAAGTGAAAAGACCAATTTACTGCTTACTTAACACGCACCCGTTTTATCTTTCCATGCACCCACAACAAGGCACAGACCAATTTGTATGCCATCTGATGAAGGCCCGCAGTTTTATTCAGTTCGGGAATCAGTTCCAATAAAGGAGATTCCACCTTTTCCAGTCTTATATAATCCTTCATCATTCTATCCGGAAACAGTTCCTTATACACCCGCTTTCTTTCCATATCTCTTGTTCCGGCATCCGTTTCACTGACCCCTCCGGGTACAAACCTACAAACGATGGAACGAATATTGCGGAACGTCGCATTGTTGAATATCAAGGTCTGAATATAAAATTTCCAATCGGATACAATCTTATAACTCTCGTCATACCTATTTTCATCAAAAAGTTCTTTACGGAAGAATGAAGCCTGATGCAATACAGTTCCCCGAATCAAATCCATCAGCGTTATATCCTCCTTATGAAATCCCCACACCTCTGTGCCATGCACTATTTTTCCAACAACAATATCGCTGTCCAATGAAGGTGCCACCTCCTGCAACACACCATTGTTATAAAATTCATCACCGGAATTCATAAAGTTCAAATACTCTCCATGCGCCTGTAAAACTCCTTTATTCATGGCATGATAAATACCCTTGTCCGGCTCCGATACCCAATAGTCCACTTTACCGGCATACTCTTTTATCACTTCAATACTTCCATCCGTAGACCCTCCGTCAATAATAATATACTCAAAATCCCTAAAAGACTGACCGACCACACTTTCTATGGTTTTCCTCAACCCTTCTTTATTATTATAATTAATGGTTATAATCGAAAATTTTCTTTGTGACATAATTTTCCGCTTTTTACAATCTAAAGTTTCCATTCGTCATCCAGACTGAACGATTTATCAAATCCGACATACAGAGGCACAATCCGGCTGACATTCGAAGTATAAGTACCGATAAAAAATGAAGAATGGATCAGAATATCCATATCCAACAGCATATTCAACGTATCTATATATCTACTTTTTTTATCCTTTGTATTAAACAAAGACTCGTCAAATCCTGTTTGTGTCACAGCTGTGTTCCAGTAAACATTAAATCCTTCGGCAACCAGTACGGATTTCAACTTATCCGTCACAGAACCATCATCCGTAGCTATAAACACATTACGGCTGATATGCTTCTTCCCTTTAACAGCATCAATATAAAGAGACAAACCGAGTTCCTTCATCTCACGGGAAACTATCTTATCTCCCCGCCTTATATGTACCGCTATGTAATCTATCGGCAAATTCATCTCGCTTTTCCTTTTTTCTATATAGCCGGTTGTCTTTTCATTAAATTTTAATATTTTCCGCAAGGCAGAGCCATAATCATTTCTGATATCTTCCAGTTTCTCCAGAAAATCCTCCGATCTCATTTTTAGAAAGACCTCATTCCCTAGTTCCGTTTCCGGATGAAATAACAGATATATCCTATTCATTATATAGAAAATATAATACCGGAAAAAAGCGGACGGATTATAATAGATATTTCCCCACCAAGGTTTCCCCTTTTTATAAACAATATATTGCGAACACATCACCCCGTTACAGTTTGGCAAGACCGATTCGAAATAATCACTCCAGCCTTTCTCTACCCTTGCATTCCAGTTCCTTGTATTGACAGTCAGCTCTTCCTGATTATAGTCCGCATAGACCAATGCCAATGCAAGGTTAGACAACTCTGAGAACAGCCCTCTTCCAGTCAAACTATATACGATTCTTTTTTTCTTCATCTTCATAATAGAACATAATGATCAAACTTTTATATCCTCCAATCCGATAAAGCCGTTGGACGTTTGTGTCAGTGCATGCCCGAATCCACTTTGAAACCCCTCACATTCCAGCAAACAGCAACGAACTGCTTTCAAATAATATTCCACCATAGGATGATGTATAAACAAATCTGCCTGCAGGACACCTTTACTCAGCACAGGCGGAAGCCCTATACGCCTCTCGATGCAAAAATCCCCTTTAGGTAAATGACTGATACTCCCGTAATAATGTCCCGGAGCATAAGTAGCATAAGGCACTTCCGTCCTGCTCTTCAAAACCAGCATTACATCATACATCATATCCTCTTCAGAATATCCCTGTATTTTCACAGTCAGAAAATTCTGACCTCCATGAATAGTGGAAGAGGCACATTCCGTTCCGTTTATCTCAATGCAATCTATATGAAACGTATTTTTCGTCCAACCCACATAATCTATAATTTTACTTTTCCGGACCGTCCCTTTCTCTTTCAAGTAATAATCGATGGCAGAATGAACCGTCCCCTGATAAACCGCGGTACCATTTTCCAAGCATATTCCTTTTGTACACAAACTTCTTACCGCTGCCATGTTATGACTGACAAACAAGACTGTCCGTCCCTCTCCTTTCGATACATCCTGCATCTTGCCAATAGCCTTCTTTTGGAATTCCGCATCGCCCACTGCCAACACCTCGTCCACCACCAGAATTTCCGGCTCCAGATGGGCGGCGATAGCAAATCCCAACCGCACGGTCATACCCGAAGAATAACGTTTCACTGGAGTATCGATATATTTCTCCACACCGGCGAAAGCCACAATCTCATCCAACTTGCGGGTAATCTCCGCCTTGGTCATCCCCATGATGGAACCATTCATATAAATATTCTCCCGTCCTGTCATTTCGGGATGAAAGCCTGTACCCACTTCCAGCAAAGAGGCAATACGCCCCCGTGCACGGATGCAACCGGCAGTAGGAGAAGTCACCCGCGAAAGGATTTTCAACAAAGTGGACTTTCCCGCACCGTTCTTACCTATAATACCCAGCACTTCACCTTCCTCCACATGGAAATTAATATCTTTCAACGCCCATACAAAATCTCCCGTCGCTTTCTTGGAACGGTCATTCTCTTCCCCGATTCTGAGATACGGGTCCTCCTTTCCACGGATCCGCGCCCACCAACGATTCAAATCACGGCTCAGCGTGCCGGTTCCTATGCTTCCCAATGCATATTGCTTGCTGATATTCTGAAACTCTATCGCTATTTTTCCCATTCTGTCCCTTCTTTTAAATCACATCCATGAAACTACGTTGCACTCTATTAAAAGTCACCATCCCCCAAAGCATTATCACCACTGTAAACGCCAACGTGTAGCCTAAGTGGAACCAACTGAAAGTCCCCACCCCCAAGAATCCGAATTTAAATGTTTCGATAAGGGAAGTCAGCGGGTTCGCCACAATGATCCACATATACTGCTCATGACTCTGCCTCATCACGGACAAAGGGTAAATAACCGGAGTGGCATACATCCACAACTGTACCCCGAAAGTAATCAAGAAACGCAAGTCACGGTACTTGGTCGTCAAGGAGGATATCAATAATCCGAACCCCAAACCAAGTCCTGCCAACATGAGCAGCAGCAAGGGAGCCAACCAAGCATATCCGTTGACCATCAACGAATATCCGTTGCACAAATAGTAAATATAAATTAAAACGAACAATCCGAACTGAATGCCCATCTTTATCATGCAAGATATAACGATGGACAAGGGTACCACCAGACGAGGGAAATATACTTTTCCAAATACATTCTGATTGGCGTTGAACGTATCCGAACAGCGGCTTAAACACTCCGAGAAATAATTCCAGCAAAGTAAGCCCGCCATATAAAACAGCGGTTGGGGAAGTCCGTCGGTAGGAATACCGGCAATACCGCCAAAAACAAACATGAACATGACGGTAGTAAGCAGTGGCTGGATAACAAACCATAACGGTCCTAAAACAGTCTGTTTATAAAAAGTGACGATATCCCGTCTGATATACATTACCAGCAAATCCCTATACAGCCATACCTCTTCCAGATCCAACCGGAACAAACCGGACCGAGGCTTGATCACAATATCCCATTTTTCCTGTTCATCTTGTACCATACACTACTTTTTTTAGTAAATTATTCCAACTGTCACATACCTTCTCTATATGAAATGTATCAGCATACTCCACCGCCTTATTTCCCATCCATTCCCAATCCGTCCGATCAGCCATATACGACATACAACCGGCCAGCTGAGCTATATTCCCTGTTTCAAAAAGAACGGCCATATCTTTGTCTTTCAACAACTCGCGCGTTATCGGTAAATCAGATGCAATAACAGGTAACCCGTGCGCCATAGCCTCTATCATCACCAGGCCGAATCCCTCCCAACGGGAACTCAGCACATACATACTGGAATGTGCATAATACTCCTGCACCTCTTTCGTGAAAGGATGCAGCGCGATGCTCTTTTCCAATTCATATTCATTGATCAATGAACGGTAAAGCGCTTCCTCAGGACCCTCCCCCACAATTTCCAGTGTCCAGTCCGGATGAGTTTTCACAAAAACAGAAAAAGCTTTTATTAAAATATCAAATCCTTTATGTCCGAATGAAAAACGACCGACTGCCAAAATCCTTCTATATTCCTTCTTTCCCCGACCTTTAGGCAGTACAGTCAGAGGATTGTATATCACCTCGCAGCACAGGTTCATTTTCCGAAAGAAACAACCGGCATCTGCATGACTTAAAACCACCCTCTCGTCCAATTTCCCCATCTGGACTTGAAAAAAGCAATCCAATCCCGGCAAATAGGGAGTTTCTTTCTCAAAGAATGCTTCATAAGAATTATGCAGCCACCCAACAGTCTTTGTCCGGATCCGACTCTTTACTGCAGAGAGGTGCAGAGCCATAAAAGCATGTACCCCGATGACTACATCACATTGCCGGGCATTTATTTTCCTTGCCAATGTCCGTTTATAAGAAGAAGGGAAAAAACTGGCAGCATACCATTCTGAAGTCAGCCGGGTATGAGGCAGTCCATGTTTATATAAAAAACTATAGCCTTTACATAACAAACGCTCGATGAAAGAGGAGGCGGAATAAGAGAAAGAATCAAACCGCACGGTACTTTCGGCATATCCGTACATCGACAAGTCCGTACAAGTATCCGTGGTCAGTATCGTGACTTCATGTTTTCCGGACAAAGCCTTGGCTATTTCAGCCAACACACGCTGTACTCCGCCGAAACTGAAGACAGTATCACAATAAAATAATATTCTCATGGAATTTAGATTACACTCTTTCTTCGCAAAGATACAATAAAGAAATGAAAATAAATGCGGAATGAAGAAAGAATATCATATAATACAAAGCAGGTATCTGCGGCACGTACATACGTATAGAGCGGCACGTACATATGTGAAATCCTGCTCCCCCAAAAACAACAGGTCAAATAAAAAAAAGACCTTGTTCTTTTTTAAAAAGATGGCGAGCTTTTTTAAAAACCTCCTGATCTTTTTACTGCCACCGGAAATTTGCCATATTCCATAGAGGTCCCCCCCCTTCAGACACACTTTTTGCAAAGAAAAAGCCTGAGAACATCCTACTTCATATTAAATCGGAACAACTTATAAAAAAGGATATATTACTGATAACAAATAGATTATATGAAATTCTGCTCCAAAAAACAGTGAGGGCATGAGAGCATAAGTGAGAGTTACATTTTTTACCATCACTATACAAATAGTTCATAAACAACCAGTTGGGCACACAATGAGGGCATGAGGGCATTATCACCCCGAATTTCCAGTGAAAGATTCTCATACTCATCGAGATATTATCAAGATAATGCATGATGCTGAATATAAATCAATATCTTTGCAAAAAGAAGAAGAATGACAAAGAACACAAGTTACCATTACAGCATCATTATTCCGCACAAGAATACCCCCCGTCTTCTGGAACGCTGTCTGTGCTCAATTCCCACTTGGGATGAAATTCAAATCATTATCATTGATGACAACAGCAATTCCGAATCTGTCGATTTTTCTCATTTTCCGGGAAACGGCAGAAAAAATACGGAAGTCCTGTTCACTAAAGAGGGAAAAGGGGCAGGATACGCACGGAACATAGGACTCTCCCACGCCCGTGGCAAATGGATTATCTTTGCAGATGCAGACGATTTCTTTACAGCCGATTGTTTTACTATCTTAAACGAATACATGGACAGCCCCCATGAAGTCATCTATTTCAATGTACGTTTTGTCATGTCCGACAATCCGTCCCAAGAAAGCCGACGCGGAACTTACTATACCAACTTCTTCAATGATGTAAACCCGGAAAACAAACTGCGATACCAATCTCAAGTTCCTTGGGGCAAAATGATAAGGCGCAGCTTCCTGTCAACATTCCACATTCAATTCGATGAAACAAGAATAGCCAACGATGTGTATTTTTCATGCCTTGTCGGTATATATGCCCCCAAAGCAACCACAGACAGAAGAATCATTTATTATTGTACCGAATCCGGCCAGTCCCTTGCTATGTCCAAACAAGACCGCGAGAGTTTAATCATACGGTTTAACGCAAGCATGAAATGCAACAGACTGTTGCGACAAGAAAAAATCCACTATTACCTGTCACCACTTCCGTGGTGTATCCCTTCGGCAAAAACAAAAGAATGGCTCCCCGCCAAATACTTTTTTGAATACCTGTTTTTCTTCCGCCTGCAAGCATTCAAAGAATTATATTATGCTTTTTCCGCTATCCTGTCACATATGAATGAGCCGGCCACAAAAGAAACCGACAACCAATGTAACAAGAAGACTACCAACCTAAGGGAATAATATTCATTACACAAGAAGATTCAACGGTACAACCTTCCCCATATCTTATAATACAATTTGATCAGATTAGCGTATTTATACAATATGTGATGTCTGTAAATCCCCCAATTCAAAAGCAGAGAAAAAGGATAGAACAAATTCAATTCGTACAAAACCTCCATAGGCCGGAACTCTCTGCAATGCTTCCTTATCAGATTTCTTTTAAACTTATCTATCGCATCATTACTTTCCCTTGTAACCCCTATTACAGCAGCATTATACACCACCGGCATCAACTTGTTCAAAATGAAACAGATATTTTCAGCATACAATTCCTGTTCCATGTGCTCATTAAAAACAGTCAAGATAAAAATAAAATCCTTTGCCGGCTTGTCAAAGTCCGTTTTCGCCTTATTCATGGTTGAGAAAGGATTTGAACGCCTGTAGAAATAAGTAAAAGAATTGACGGAAGCAAACGTTTCCACCTTTTTATACAGAAAATAGCACCACAAAAAGTCCTCAAACAAAATGCCCGTCCTGAAATAAATGGCATTCTCTGTCAGCACCTCCTTTCTGATCAATCTGTTGACCGGAGTGGATGTTATTTTCGAATCCAGAAACAGCTTGTTGATACGTATCCGTCCTTCCGTATATCTTTGCAAATCACTGTTTTTGTTTTCCATCCCTTCTGAATAAGAATCCCCCTGCACCAAGTCAATCCCCGGATATCTTTTCGTTTCCTCCCATAATTTCTCCAGACAATTCTCATAAAGTATATCATCCGAATCTATAAAAAAAAGATAACCACCCCGGGATAGTTCTATTCCCTTGTTCCTTGCCGCAGAGACTCCTTCATTCCTCTCATTTCTCACGATCCTAAAACTGATGTTCCCTTTATATCCGGCCAGCTTTTCCTCTATCAGGCGCATACTGTTATCCGGAGAGCAATCATCAATGATGATACACTCAAAACAATCAAAAGTTTGGTTGATTATGGAATCAAGACATTCTGATACGTATTTTTCCACCTTGTAAACCGGCATCACCACCGTTATCTCTTTCATCATTATCTGCTAATCATTATAAAATGCAATATTCGCAAAAACAAATGATACTCACAACATTCCAAAGACTTTAATTACTAAATAGCCCCATCTTCATCCATTGAAACCCACTTTTTACTCCGAATACAGCCGACATTCCATAAAAAAACGGATATGGACAGGAATTTCAACAACTTCTTATTGGATATATAAAAAGAATACACTATTTTTACGGAAAAACAAACCAGGGGAATGAAAATAGTATATGTATACGACTCCATAGCCCGTATAGGAGGCATGGAACGGATTTTAACGGATAAGATGAATTACTTGGCCGAAATTTATGGGCACGAGGTCTATCTTATCACTTCTTCCCAAGGCAATCATCCTTTTTCTTTCCCGTTATCCCACAAAGTGGAACATATCGATCTGGATACAAAGTTTCATTTGCAATACCAGCATCCGCTTCTGGAACAATTGAGAGTGGGATGGACTTTGAACCATAAATTCGAACAAAAATTTAAAAAAGAGATTAGGCTCATCAATCCCGATATCATATCAGGAAATACCAGTTTCAAAGCGGATTTGATCTGTAAATTAGACTGCAAGGCAAAGAAAATCATTGAATCGCATTGCGCCAAAATATACACCCGGATACCTGTAAACCGCAAAAAGAGTTTTTTTAAAGATATAAAAGACAGATACGTCAGTTACCAATGTTTCCGTGATGTAAAACGATACAGCGATGTCATAGTCACACTGACACAAGGAGATGCCGCCATGTGGGGACAACATCCGAATATACATATCATTCCGAACACCACCTCTATTGATATACAAACAATCAGCTCCTGTGAGGCTCCCCGTGTAATAGCGGCAGGCAGACTGACCTGGCAAAAAGGATTCGACAGACTGATTAACGCATGGAATATCGTGCAGAAACGCCACCCCGACTGGATACTGGATATATTTGGTGAAGGATTTTATAAGGATAGCTTAACCCGGCAGATTAAAGACAGAAAGCTGGAACACTCCATCACAATTCATCCTTTTACACAAAACATAACGCAAGAATACCTGAACAGTTCCATTCTGGCCCTAAGCTCCAATTACGAAGGTTTTGGACTGGTCTTGATCGAAGCCATGAGTCTGGGTGTTCCTTGTGTTTCTTTCGACTGTCCTTTCGGTCCATCGGAAATCATCAGAAACCAGGAAGACGGACTCCTCGTCAAAAACGGAGATATACAAGGATTTGCCAACGCTCTTTGCCACTTGATAGAACATGAAGCAGAAAGAAAAGCTTTTGGCAAAAGAGCTAAACAAAATATAACACGCTACTCACTCCGAAACATCATGCCGCAATGGGAAATGTTGTTTCATAAACTGACTGAAAAATGACCATCGTTTATCTATACACAGCACTATGCACCGTGGGAGGCGCAGACCGGAGCATCATCCAAAAAGCGAACTATCTGGCTGACGAAATGCATCAGGATGTATTTATTATCACAGATTCACAAAAAGAACGCCCGCCCGTTTTCCCGATATCTCCCAGAATCAGGCACATTGACATAGGAATTGATTTTGACAGACAATATCATCACAACCTGTTAGTAAGAGGATATTATTATTTTACCCTGATGCACCTGTACAGAAAGAAGCTGGAGTATTGGCTGAAAACCTTGAAACCGGATATTGTCATCAGCACATTGGGCCGAGAATTGGATTTTCTGACACAACTGGATGATGGAAGCGTAAAAATAGGAGAATCCCATATAGCCAAACCATACACTCGTAACCTGCATCTGATGGAACAACGGGGATTCCCATACAAGCAAATCGCACGGCATTGGAAAAAGAAACAGGAGGAGGCTGTAAAAAAACTGGATGCGCTGGTTGTTCTGACACAACATGATGCGGATAATTGGAAAGAAGTGAAGAAGGCTTGTGTCATACCGAACTTCTTACCTTTCTCACCCGAAAAAGGGAGTTCCTGCCTGGAGAAAAGAATCATCAGCATAGGAAGATACAGCGAACAGAAGGGGTATGACCGCCTGATTGAAGCCTGGATCAAAGTCAATCGGAAGCATCCCGACTGGCATATCCGCATTTACGGAGAAGGACAGGATAGGAACAGTCTGCAAGAGCTTATTGAAAAGCATCATATAGAAAACAGTTTTTCACTATGCCCTCCGACAAAAAGCATTCAAGAAAAATATCTGGAAAGTTCCATATACGTCATGAGTTCACGATTTGAAGGATTACCGATGGCACTTCTGGAAGCGATGGCATGTGGTGTTCCCTGCATTTCATTCGACTGTCCATACGGACCTGCCGAGATTATCACTCCGGAAGAAGACGGAATACTGGTGAAGAACGGAAACACGGACGAACTGGCTGACGCGATATGCCGGCTGATAGAGGATACGGACAAACGCATACGGATGGGAAAGCAGGCCCAAAAGAATATCCAACGTTATTCACGCGAAGAAGTGATGAAACTGTGGGATGAACTATTCAACACCTTAACAACTGCCCGACCATGAATATCATCTACCTCCTTTTCCACGGACTATCCCCTTACAGCGGCATCAGTAAAAAGATCTTGCATCAGGTTAAAGGCTTTGAAGCATGTGGACACCGGGTAAGTTTATGCACATACAGCATAGCGGACAACGGCCACCGGGCAAGGATGATAAACGATGAAATAATAGAAGACTACGGAACAGGCAAACCGGCTGCGGCGAAAAGAAGAGTTTCCTACCAATGCATATACCGCTATGCTATAACACATCAAGTGGAATTAATCTATGTACGCTCTTTCCATAATGCAAATCCGTTCACCATCCGGCTGTTCAGCAAACTGAGAAAAGCCGGAATTAAAATAGCGATGGAAATACCTACCTATCCTTACGACAGCGAATACGCCGGTTTTCCACTGGTCACACGCCTAGGGATACAAGTGGATAAAGTATTCCGAAAGACATTGGCAAAACACGTGAACGCCATCGTCACTTTCTCAGACTATCACTGTATATTCGGCCAACGTACCATTCAGATATCCAATGGAGTTGACTTTGATTCCATTCCGCTGAAAAAGACGGTTTCTAAAAATACCTCCGTCATTCATCTACTAGGAGTGGCCGAAGTACATTATTGGCACGGTTACGACCGCCTGATAGAGGGTTTGGGCAAATATTACCAAAACCCGGCAAACACAACCGTATTTTTCCACATCGCAGGCGGTATATGGAAATCCGAAATGCATGATTCACAACACGCTCCCGGATTTTATGAACTTATCAACAAATATCATATAGAAAAATATGTCATCTTCCACGGACAAAAAATGAACGAGGAACTAGACGAATTATTCAACGAAGCAGACTTTGCCATCGGCAGTCTGGCACGCCACCGCAGCGGCATCGACAAAATCAAAACATTAAAAAACAGAGAATATGCAGCACGGGGAATACCTTTTGCATATTCAGAAACAGATGAAGACTTTGACAAGATGCCTTATATACTGAAAGTTCCGGCCGACGAAAGTCCCATAGATATCCACCGGCTTATCCGGTTCTATATGGAACTGGATCTGTCTCCTTGTAAAATAAGGGATTCCATTAAAAACCTGTCATGGAAAGAACAGATGATGAAAGTAATAAACGACCTGTAATACTCCCGCCTATGATCCGAATCGCCTATTGTACCCCCTCTCTCCATATCCCCGGAGGAGTGGAAAGGGTACTGACCACCAAAGCCAATTATCTGGCGGAGAATGGTAATTATGACATATATATTTTGCTGACTGACGGAAAAGGCAAGCCTCCCTGCTATACTTTATCGCCCAAAGTAAAAATCATCCAACTGGATATAGATTTTGAAGAATTATGGGAACTCCCTCTTTGGAAAAAAGTGCCGGTTTATCTGAAAAAACAAAGAATATACCGACGCAAGCTCTCTGCCGCCTTGTCTCACCTCAAACCGGACATCACAGTTTCTTTGTTACGACGGGAAATAAACTTTATCACTTCCCTCAAAGATGGAAGCAAAAAGATAGGGGAGCTACATGTAAACCGGAAAAACTATCGTAACTTTGAAAAGAACGAAAGCAACTTCATCAAGGAACTTTTTGCCAAATTATGGATGAAAAGTCTGGTGAGGCATTTAAAAAAGCTGGACAAGTTCGTTGTACTGAGTGAGGAAGACAGAGCAAACTGGCCCGAACTGCAAAATGTAAAAGTTATCAGCAACCCTCTACCCTTTCAATCCGGAACATTCAGCGACTTGAACAATAAACGGATAACCGCAGCCGGAAGATATACTTATCAAAAAGGATTCGATTTGTTACTGGAAGCATGGAGCAAAGTCTGTAACCGACATCCGGACTGGGAATTACATATATATGGCAAAGGAGACAAGACTACATATCAAGTACTGGCCGGAAAATGGAAATTAAAGAACCTTTTTCTTGAAAATGCAACCCCGGATATGCTCTGTAAATACCATGAAAGTTCTATCTTTGTATCAAGTTCCAGATTTGAGGGATTCGGAATGGTCATAGCGGAAGCAATGGCGTGCGGAGTACCTGCCGTGTCATTCGCCTGTCCGTGCGGACCTAAAGACATCATCCGGGACGGGGAAGACGGACTATTGGTCGAAAATGGAAAAACAGAAGAACTGGCCGAAAAAATAAATTATCTGATTGAGAACGAACAAATAAGAAAAGAAATGGGGAAAAAAGCCCGCATCAATGTACAACGTTTTGCTGAAGATGTAATAATGCAACAGTGGATTCAGCTATTCAACAACTTATTAAACGGAACAAAACAATGAAAACAGATTCCCCCTACGACAGAGGAGACATCCATATAAATAAAAATGACAAAGTGCTGGAGATAGGTCCGGGCCATAATCCGACATATCGCTCCAACGTGATAGTCGAAAAATTTATTGACACCAATTACCACCGCTGCGGTGACGTGAAAATATACCCGCATCAGACCTTTGTACATGCCGATGGAGAAAAACTGCCATTCAAAGACAAGGAGTTTGACTACGTAATATGCAATCAGGTATTGGAACACGTGGAACATCCCGAAGCTTTTGTCAAGGAATTATGCAGGGTAGCCCGACGGGGATACATAGAAACTCCCAGTCTGCTGGGCGAATACTTGTTTCCCAAAAAATCACATAAATGGGTTATATTGGATATAGACAACAAACTGGTCTTCTATGAAAAGAACAAGATGCCGGGAAACTATGAAAACGACTATGGAGAATTATTCCTGAATTATCTGCCTTTCCAATCCCTCCCCTACAAACTGCTGTGGCTGACGGAAGGAGATATAACCTTGAACCGTTATGAGTGGAAAGATGAAGTGGAGATACTAGTCAATCCCGAAGATGAATACTACTCCTCTTTCTTCCTCAACAAATGGAACCGGGAAATGGTGGAGAAACTATATCCCCGCCGTTCCGCCCTGACGGAAATGAAGAAGATGATTCAAGCCTTGTTCTATATCCTCAAAAACAAATTCAAATCACGATTCAGTAATCACCGGAATCCGGTCACACTGTCCGAATATATAAAAACGCATGAAGTGGTACGCTGACTATTTATCCATCTATGACAAGCCTTTCACCCAAGCCCCACAAGCGGTTATCAACCAAGTGAAAGACAAGATCCGGCAGCTTGCAACTCATGCTCCGCTGGTTTCGGTGGTCGCCATCGCCCATAATGAAGAAAAGAGGATATTGAGCTGCCTGTGGTCTTTATGTGAAAACCAACATAACTATCCTGTAGAAATACTAGTCATCAATAATCATTCTACCGACCACACCGAAGAGGTACTAAAAGAATTAGGAGTCACCTACTTCAATGAATACCAGAAAGGTCCCGGTTTTGCCCGGCAATGCGGACTGAACCATGCCCGGGGGAAGTATCATCTCTGCATAGACGCCGATACACTTTATCCGCCCCAGTACATCAGTACCATGATAAAGGTCTTACAGGACAAAGAAGTGGCAGGTGCATACGCCCTGTGGAGTTTTCTTCCTAATGAACATCATTTAGGACTTTTCTTCTATGAGACACTACGTGATCTCTATTTGAAAATACAAAATCTGAACAGACCGGAGCTCAATGTACGTGGAATGGCTTTTGCCTTCCACACGGAGACAGCCCGGAAAGAAGGATTCCGGACAGACATACTCCGCGGAGAAGACGGCTCCCTGGCACTGGCATTGAAAAAATACGGAAAATTAAGATTCGTCACCGCCCGCAAAGCCCGTGTCCTTACCGGCTATGGCACTATTTCGGCCGACGGATCCCTGTTCAGCAGTTTCAAAAAACGAGCCATAAAAGGTTTAAGAAGCTTCACGGCTCTTTTCTATAGCAAAAACAATTACGAGGACGAAGATTCTAACTTGATAAAGTAACGACAGATGAAAATAGCAATAGAAGCCCAGCGCATCTTCAGAAAAGAGAAACATGGCATGGACTATGTAGCTCTGGAAACCATCCGGGAACTGCAAAAGATAGACCAACAGAACGAATACTTCATACTGGTCAGCCCAGGAGATGATGTTTGTTTGCAGGAATCCGCCAACATGCATATCGTGACCGTTAATTGGCCATCCTATCCGCTTTGGGAACAGATAGGACTACCGTTGGCTTTAAAAAAAATCAAACCCGACCTGCTGCACTGCACAAGCAACACTGCCCCTGTGTATGGAAACATTCCACTGGTGCTTACACTGCACGACATTATCTTTCTAGAAAAAAAACAAGGCAAGAACCAGTCCATGTACCAAAGACTGGGACGTTTCTACCGAAAAATCATTGTTCCCCAAATCCTTACCAAATGCAAAAGAATCATTACCGTTTCTCATTTTGAATGCAACCGCATCAGTCATTTCCTGCACATTGACAAACAACTGCTTGTCGCCGTATACAACGGCTATTCACAACATTTCATACCCATATGGAACGCACAGGCCATCACTGCCCGATACATAAAGAACCATCCTTACCTGTTCTTTTTAGGAAATACCGATCCCAAGAAGAATACGGCAAGGGTATTGCAGGCATACCGCATTTATTTAAAAAAATCCAGTCAGCCCCTTCCCTTGCTTATCGCCGACCTGAAAGAAGAGATCATAGACGAATATCTGAACCGGGAAGGATTACAAGAAATAAAAAAAATGCTGTATCATCCCGGATACATTCCAAACACAGAACTACCCGCTGTTTATAGTGGAGCATCCGTCTTTATATACACGTCTTTACGCGAAAGTTTCGGCATCCCCATTCTGGAGGCGATGGCCTGTGGAACTCCCGTCATCACCTCAACCACTTCCGCCATGCCCGAAATCGCAGGACCGGAGGGTATTCTGGTCAATCCGTTCGAACCGGAGGAAATTGCTTCCGCCCTCCTTCATTTAGAAGAAAATGCAGAATTCTATCAGTCACAAACTGCATATGGACTAGAAAGAGTCCGTCGGTTCTCATGGGAGAACACAGCCAGAGAAATATTGAATATATATAAAGAAATACTAGCATGAACACTCTTGAAATCCTCTTCTTCGTTCTCCTGTTCATTGTATTCTACACCTATGTGGGATACGGAATCCTGTTGTGGATATTGGTAAAAATAAAACAAAGTTTTATTTCCTTCTACGATACGGACGAACCGAAGCAAGAAACCTGCCGGAACGGCAACAACACCGACCTACCCGAAATCACCCTGTTCATCACCGCCTATAATGAGGAACAGGTAGTAGACGGAAAGATGAAAAACTGCCAAGAACTGGATTATCCCAAAGAGAAACTGCATACCGTATGGGTAACGGACGGCAGCAATGACCGAACCAATGAAAAATTAAAAGCGTATCCCGATGTCACCCTATTGTTCGTCCCCGAAAGAAAAGGAAAAACAGCCGCTATGAACCGGGGCATGGGATTTGTCACCACACCTTTGGTCATATTCACAGACGCCAATACATTTATTAATCCGCAGGCCGTTCGCGAGATAGTAAAATGTTTTAACCATCCGCAGGTGGGATGTGTGGCAGGAGAAAAACGGGTGGACATGTACAGTACCGAAGGAGCGGTTTCCGGAGGAGAAGGATTGTACTGGAAATATGAATCATGGCTGAAAAAAATGGATTATCAGCTCTATTCCGCCATAGGTGCTGCCGGAGAATTATTCGCCATCCGCACCCCGTTATATGAGGAAATGCCTGAAGATACCCTACTGGATGATTTTATGTTGTCCCTGCGTATCGCCATGAAGCAGTATACGATAGCATATTGTGATACGGCATATGCCTTGGAAAGCGGATCGGCCGATATGAAAGAAGAGGAAAAAAGAAAAGTACGTATCGCGGCAGGAGGATTGCAGTCTGTCTATCGTTTGAAAGAACTGCTGAATCCGCTACGTTATGGAATCCTCAGTTTTCAATATGTTTCCCATCGCGTACTGAGATGGTCGGTAACCCCGGTCGCCTTGTTTCTGCTCTTTCCCTTGAATATCCTGCTGGTTGTCTGTAGTGAAAGCCTCCCGGTTTATTTTCTTTTTCTTCTGCTGCAATCCGCATTCTACCTCGGGGGAGTTTATGGCAGCCTCTTGTCTGCCAAGTCCGTAAAGAACAAATTCCTTTATATTCCCTACTATTTCCTGTTCATGAACATCAATGTGATAAAAGGTTTCTTCTATTTGAAGAGACATGCCGGCGGAACATGGGAAAAGTCCCGCAGGGCATAATATTTACTCACCAAAATACTTTTTTATCATCTCACGCAAAGCGGGAGCCATGATCGGCTTGGCCATATAATCGTCACATCCGGCTTCAAAAGCCTTGTCACGGTCACTGTCGTATGCATTGGCGGTAAGAGCTATGATGGGAAGTGTCCCTCCCTTCAGACGAATTCTTCTGGTAGCTTCCAAACCGTCCATAACAGGCATCTTTATATCCATCAAAATCATATCGGGCCGGCAACTCTCAAATTTCTCAATAGCCTCCTGCCCATCATGGGCACGGTGAACTTCATACTCCTTTCTTAAAATTATAGATAATAAGAGATAATTACTTTCCGTATCTTCAGCTACCAAAATCTTTTTCATTTCTTCTTTTCATTGATTACCTTGCAAAATTACGATATAAAATGATATAAACAATATTTTTTTTGTATATTTGCTGTCAGTAACAAATATCACGCATCTAAATTCGCTAAGAGAAACAGTATATTGAGAATCATACTATTAATATGAAAATTCCGAGTAATATATTGCACGATAAGCAGTATGCAGACAAAATTCTGGAAATTACGGCTGATACTATGTTTTTCGTATATAAAGACGGCACCTGTTTAGACTTCAAGGCTAATACGACGGACTTCTTTATAAAAGAACAAGATATTATAGGGAGAAATATATTCTCTTATTTCCCCGTAGAAACGGCACGGGAGATGTATGCGGAATTCATCAAAGTACGGGCAGGAGACAAACCTTCCGCACGGAATTACAAATTAATATTGGAAGATGACGTGAAATACTACAAATGTATTATCAGCAAGTATGATGAGGAGCATTTTCTTTTTCAATACAGGGATATCACAGGCCGGAGTGTCGTCAGGCTGAAACTGGAAAAAAAGCAAAAAGATTTGTGCGAAGTAGAAAAAGCCGCAAGAATAGGATTATGGGCATACGATTCGTCCACACGGCTCTTCACTTACTCGGGATACACCCGGATATTCTGTAACGATGAGGAACAGAAACAGATTTCCATAGATGAATACATGAACTATATGCACCTTGATGACAAGGACCGTTTCTGTCAATGGCTGGAAGAAAACCTGAAGGAGAAAGATGCTTCCAATACCGTAAACTATAGACTCCTTATTGACGGAAAGACCGTCAATATGAGAATAAAAACATACCACAAAGAGGTATATATGCAAAGAACCGTATTGGAAGGATATATACAGAACACATCCGAAATTGTTTGGAAAGCAGAACGCTCCAACCAGCTGAAATCTGCCTTCCTTGCCAATATGAGCCATGAAATCCGTACGCCGTTGAATGCCATTCTGGGATTCTCACGCATTATAGCCGAAACGGAAAACGCCGAGGAAAGATTGCAGTATTACGATATTGTAGAAAAAAACAACATGCGCCTGCAGGAACTTATCAACGAGATTTTGGACCTGTCGAAGATTGAATCGGGCATGATGGAGTTCAACTATGCGCCTGTATCCCTTTATATTTTATGTGAGGATGTAAAAAACACGTATAGTTTCCGGTGTCAACCCGGAGTGGAGCTTGTTTTCGAAGAGTCCGATCCGTCACTGGTTATCTCGACAGACAGGAACCGCTTGTTTCAGGTTTTCTCCAATCTGATAGGTAATGCTACGAAATTCACCGCCAAAGGTTCTATCAGCTTCGGGTATAAATTAAAGGAAAAAGAGATTGTTTTTCATGTAGCCGATACCGGAAGCGGTATTTCCGATGACAAGATAGACAAGATATTCGATCGTTTCATCATGGCCAACAACCAAGTGCAAGGCACAGGACTGGGGCTTTCCATCAGCAAAATCATTGTAGAAAAGTTAGGAGGAAAAATAGCTGTACAATCCAAAATGGAAACCGGAACCACATTCACTTTTACATTGCCTTACATTTCGGCAAACGGAGATATGAAATGGGAGGAAAAACTTACACCGGCTTCCATTAAAGACAACAATAGAACTTCCCACCAGGAAATGACCATCCTAGTGGCGGAAGACTATCAAAGCAATTATGACTTGATAGAGGCTATGCTCGGAAAAATGTACAAACTGGTGCATGCTCATGACGGTATGGAGGCTATCATATTCTATGAACAATACAAACCCGACTTGATTTTGATGGATATAAAAATGCCTAACATCAATGGTCTGGACGCCACCAAAGCCATCCGGGAAATGTCTGCCAGCGTACCTGTCATCGCTGTAAGCGCATACGCATATGAAAAAGACAAAATAGCTGCCATAGAAAGCGGATGCAATGAGTTTTTAACCAAACCGGTATCTGCCGACTTATTGAAAATGACTATAAACAAGTATCTAAAACAAAAGTAATTTATGGGAAGATTAGCCGTATACAAATTTGCCTATTTTTTATCTATCCTGTTCACAATCTTCATTCTGGGACTTTCCATCTTCGCTTACTTTTCAGGTAAAATAAATCCGGTGGAGAATATGTGCGCCGCATACGTTGCCTTAAGCAAACCTATACTGGTGGTTGTCAATACGATATTATTTATTTACTGGCTCATCAGACTACGGTATTGGTTATGGATTCCATTGACGGGTCTGATAGTAAATTACGAATACATCACTTCCATGTACCAAATTTATAACCCTACCAAATATGCTAACGAGAACAGATTGAAAGTAGTGACTTACAATGTCCACTCATTTGGAAATGAAATTACGGGATTCTCCGCCAAGGAGTTTGCCGAGATGATGAACAAGGAGGAAACGGATGTACTTTGTTTTCAGGAATATAGAGGCAATGGCGACTTTACGGAACAAGACTTACAGAATACGTATGCTAAAATATTCCCTTACTCGTTTATCCCCGAAGGATTGAGTCAGGCCATTTACAGCCGCTACCCCATCAGACAGTCACAAACAATAGAATTTCCGAATACCAACAACGGAGCCATCTGGGCCGACCTGGATGTAAAAGGTATGACGATACGCATCATCAACGTGCACATGCAGACTACCAGCTTTGACAGAATGCGTTCCAAAGCAGCACAGGCTCGGGGAGAACAAGATGAGGAACAGGAAAGAGGCATTTATCTGGGCTATTCTGACAACTTCCGGGAAAATACTGTCAGACGTGCCGGACAGGCTGAACAAATCAGTTCGCTGATCAATGCCACGGAATATCCCTTGATTGTATGCGGTGACTTCAATGACCCTCCGGGAACTTTTACTTATGAAACTCTGAAAAACGGCTTGAAAGACGGATTTCAAACCGCTGGAGAAGGGTACGGAGCCACTTATCGGGGGTTTCACCATTTACTACGGATAGACTACTTGTTCCATTCCACCTTATTGGAAGGTATAAAATATAAGGTGATTCCTTATGATATGAGTGACCATAACCCGGTATATCTGGAGGTGGGGCTTTGATAAATCACTTCTTCAAAGCTACCGAAAAGAAGAAAGTGGAACCTTTTCCCTCTTCAGACTCAAACCATAAATGCCCACCATTCTTAACAGCAAAATCCTGACATAATAACAAGCCTAATCCGGAACCTTCCTCATTATTCGTTCCGTATTTGCTGAAATGAGTTTCCGTGTTCAACAATTTCTTTTGGTCTTCCTCACTCATGCCTTTTCCGGTGTCTTTTACACTGACTATGACTTTATCACCCTCTATTTCGGCATTAACCAGAATTTCGGAATCATTATAACTGAACTTAATTGCATTGCTGAGAAGATTACGCAAGATGGTTTTCATCATATCCATATCGGCATGTACCTCAATCTTTCCATGCACCGGGAAGTTCACCTTTATATTCTTCATACCGGCTACCAGATTGAAAATTTCGATAACCGAAGCAATATTCCCCACAATATCAAAGTCCTGATAAACTACATTCAGCTTGCCTATCTGGCTTTTAGTCCATTTCAATAAATTATCCAGCAAAGAGAAAACATCCTCCGTACTTTGATTGGCCATGCTCAGCATATCAAACATTTCCTTACCGATCTGTTCGGACGGAAGACTGAGTATCAACATATTGAGCACCATTTTAATGGATCCCATGGGTGAACGCAGGTCATGTGCGATAACAGAATATAACTTGTCGCGCCCCATAATAATCTTACGCAATTCTTCCGTTTGCTTCATGATGATCCGTTTGGCGGCAATCAGGGATATCTGATGGGTAACACGGATCACAAGCTCTTCCTTATTAAAAGGTTTGGATATAAAATCATTCGCACCTACCTTGAAACCCTTCACTATATCGGCAGTGGTATTCAAAGCTGTCAGAAATATAATAGGAATATGTTGTGTTTCCGGATCGGCTTTCAATCGTTCGGCAACTTCAAAACCATTCATCTCGGGCATCATGACATCCAACAAAATCAAATCGGGACGGGCATTGACCGCCTGGGATAATGCCTCCTTTCCATTACCGGCAGTTATCACCTTAAACTTCTCGTTTGTTAACAACACTTTTAACAACAAGACATTAGAAACCACATCATCCACAACCAAAACAGTGTACTCAGAATGACTTATTACAACATTTACATCCGGTGTCATAGGTATATATTATTTAGCCAGAACACTTTTAAAATAATCAATCACTTTCATCAGCCCCTCTTCCAGATGAATGTGAGGCTCCCAATCCAGCTTTTCTCTTGCCAGAGTAATATCCGGCCTGCGCTGACGAGGGTCATCATGAGGTAAAGGTTCGAAAATAATGTTAGAATGAGAACAGGTCAGTTCCAATATCTTCTGAGCCAGTTCGAATATGGAAAATTCGCAAGGGTTACCGATATTCACTGGTCCTGTGAAGTGATCTTCCGTAGCCATCATACGTATCATCCCTTCCACCAGATCATCTATGTACTGAAAACTACGTGTCTGCTTTCCGTCTCCATAAATGGTTATATCTTTATCTAGCAATGCCTGTACCACAAAATTGGAAATTACACGTCCGTCATCGGTCAGCATATTAGGACCATACGTATTGAATATGCGGATTATTTTTACCAAGACGCCATGTTGACGGTAATAATCCATGCACAAAGTCTCGGCACAACGTTTTCCTTCATCATAACAAGACCGGTAGCCTATGGGATTCACATTTCCCCAATCTCCCTCCCTTTGGGGATGCGACAACGGATCACCATACACCTCACTGGTAGAAGCCTGAAGTATTTTTGCTTTGTTACGCTTCGCCAGTCCCAACATATTAAACGTGCCGAAGACAGCCGTCTTCGCCGTTTTGATAGCATCATGCTGATAATGTATAGGAGAAGCGGGACATGCCAGATTGTATATCTCGTTCACATCCGTCCAAAACGGATTAATTATATCGTGTTCTATCAGTTCAAAGCGCGGATGCCCGATCAGGTAACTTATATTCTCTTTACTCCCCGTGAAAAAGTTGTCTAAACATATAACAATATTACCTTCCTCTATCAGACGAGTGCATAGATGTGACCCTATAAATCCTGCGCCTCCCGTTACTAGGATTCTTTTCATTCCCCTTATTTTTACTTTATTTTATGTTTAGCAAAAATAATTGATTCCCTTCACTTGTGCAAACATTTAAAACAAGATTATTCGTTATCTTTGCAAATACTTTGTCAAAATGAGATTTATATGAAGAAATATCCTTGTGTATTAAGTATAGCAGGATCCGATTGCAGCGGAGGAGCCGGCATACAGGCTGACCTGAAGACCATCTCCGCCTTGGGTGGTTATGCTGCGACAGCCATTACTGCAATCACCGTACAGAACACTTTGGGAGTACGTGCCATACATCCCGTACCACCGGTATATGTACGTGGGCAGATAGAAGCCGTAATGGAAGATATCCGTCCGGATGCTGTTAAAATAGGTATGATTAATGATGTGGAAATAGTCGAGGCCATAGCCTCCTGCCTTCGTACATACCGGCCCCGTTTCGTTGTGTTCGATCCGGTCATGGTATCGACTAGCGGACACCGGCTGATAGAAGAGGACGCCATCAGTGCACTGACCCGGGAACTGATGCCTCTGGCCAGTCTGATTACGCCCAATCTGAGTGAGGCGGAAGTATTGACGGAACACTGCATAAGCAATGTGGACACAATGAAAGCTGCCGCATCGGAATTATTAAAATTCGGTTGCGGATCCGTTTTACTGAAAGGAGGACATTTGGAGGGCGACAAGATGTGCGATGTATTACAAACAGCTGGAGAAGACAAGCCTCATCTCTTTATCTCAGATAAGATAGAAAGCAAAAACACACACGGAACAGGATGTACTCTTTCTTCCGCCATTGCTACTTTTCTGGCACTGGGATATGATATGCCGCAGGCCGTAGAACATGCAAAAGCATATGTCACCAAAGGCATCCACGCCGGGAAAGACGTGCATATAGGCGAAGGACACGGTCCGCTGAATCACTTTTACGCACCTGTTCCGATGAAAACAATGAAATAATTTGTCAATATGCTAATTACCATGCTGTACATAATGCAGCATATTAGCAAATTGCCTCATTATTATTCCGTAGTTCCGAAAGAAATAATTAACTTTGCAACGTTTTTAAACCAAAATAGGAAAAATATGAAAGCATTTGTATTCCCCGGACAGGGAGCACAGTTTGTAGGTATGGGTAAAGACCTGTACGAAAACTCGGCTTTAGCCAAAGAACTTTTTGAAAAAGCAAACGACATTTTAGGATACCGTATCACAGACATCATGTTTGAAGGTACTGACGAAGACTTGCGCCAGACTAAAGTAACTCAGCCTGCCGTTTTTCTGCACTCGGTAATTTCCGCTCTTTGCATGGGTGATGATTTCAAACCTGAAATGACTGCCGGACACTCGCTGGGCGAATTTTCCGCATTGGTTGCAGCCGGAGCATTGTCTTTCGAAGATGGTCTGAAACTGGTTTATGCACGTGCTATGGCTATGCAGAAAGCTTGTGAGGCACAACCCTCTACGATGGCTGCCATCATAGCATTGCCTGACGAAAAAGTAGAGGAAATCTGTGAAGCGATTTCTAAAGAAGGAGAAGTGGTAGTGGCTGCCAATTATAACTGCCCGGGACAAATTGTCATCTCAGGTTCTATCGAAGGAATCAACAAGGCTTGCGAGCAAATGAAAGCTGCCGGTGCTAAACGCGCCCTGCCGCTGAAAGTGGGAGGCGCCTTCCACTCTCCGCTGATGAACCCCGCCAAAGTGGAACTGGAAGCTGCTATCAACGCTACTGAAATTCATACTCCGAAATGCCCGGTATATCAGAACGTGGACGCTTTGCCTCACACAGATCCCGCTGAAATCAAGGCAAACCTGGTAGCTCAGCTCACCGCTTCCGTACGCTGGACCCAGACAGTGAAGAATATGGTTGCCGATGGTGCCGATGACTTTACCGAATGCGGACCGGGTGCTGTACTGCAAGGACTGATCAAGAAAATTGATGGATCGGTCAACGCACACGGTATTGCTTGATAAACAAAATTCAGTTATCATAAATTTCATACGGATTACCGGAATATGCTGAGTAATCCGTATTTTTTTTATGGCATTTCACAAAAATATTCGTAAGTTTGTCGGTATCTAAACGAGATCAGACTATGAATGAATTTAAATATAACATTGGTTATGCCCTGAGCGGAGGATTTATAAAAGGATTTGCCCATTTGGGGATTATGCAGGCTTTGCATGAACATGGCATCAGGCCGGAAATACTTTCCGGAGTAAGTGCAGGTGCTCTTGCCGCTGTCTTCTATGCCGACGGCAAAGAGCCTTATCATATTGTTGAACTTTTTGAGCACCATTCATTCAAAGAACTGACCACTTTTTCTATCAACAAACAAGGTCTGCTGAAACTGGATAGGTTTATCGATTTCTTAAACAGCAACTTGGAGTCAAAAACGATAGAAGAACTAAAAATTCCCACTATTATTACCGCCACCGATTTGGATCACGGACGCATCGTTTCTTTTAAAAAAGGGAAAATAGCCGAAAGACTGGCTGCTTCCTGCTGTATGCCTATCTTGTTTGCCCCCATACGCATCAACAATACATATTATGTAGATGGAGGAATCTTGATGAACCTGCCGGTCAGCCCCATTCGCAAAGAATGCGAGAAAGTGATAGCACTCAATGTAGATCCGCTGGTAGCAGATGAATATAGCAAGAATGTGGTAAGCATCGCACTCAGAGCCTATCATTTTATTTTCCAAGCCAATACACTGCCTCAAAAAGGGATTGCAGATTTGCTGATCGAATCATACGGACTGGAAGAATACAGCAACAGAGAACTGGAAAGAGCCGAAGAGATATTCGAAAAAGGATACAATACGGCAACGGAACTCCTGGACAGACTACTCCTGGAGAATGGAACAATTTGGAGATAAACAAAAAAAGAATAAAATGGATACACAAGAAAAAATTATTATCTATCAGGTATTCACCCGTTTATTCGGGAACAACAGCCTGCGTTGTAAGCCTAATGGTTCTTTGGAGGAAAACGGTTGCGGAAAAATGGCCGATTTCACGACAAAGGCTTTAAACGAGATCAGAACACTGGGTGCCACACATATTTGGTATACAGGTATCATTGAACATGCTACCCAAACCAATTATACCCGCTATGGCATCAAACCCGATCATCCCGCAGTAGTAAAAGGAAAGGCCGGATCACCGTATGCCATCAAAGATTATTATGATGTAGACCCTGATTTGGCAACCAGTATCCCGGACCGTATGAAAGAGTTCGAGAATCTGGTAACACGAAGCCACAAAGCCGGATTGAAGATCATCATTGATTTTGTCCCCAACCATGTAGCCCGCCAATATGGTTCAGACGCCAAGCCTGAAGGAGTAACCGATTTGGGTGAGAAAGATGATGTGACAAAAGCTTTCAGCCCCAACAATAATTTCTATTATATTCCCGATACAAAGCTGGAAGGCAATATTGACCTGCACCGTGGCGCAGCGGAACCTTACATAGAGTTTCCGGCAAAAGCAACCGGTAATGACCGTTTTGACGCATGGCCCAACTCCAATGACTGGTATGAAACTGTAAAACTGAATTATGGTATAGACTACTTGAACGGTCATAGCCGCCACTTCGAACCGATTCCGGACACATGGGTGAAGATGCGTGACATCCTACTGTTCTGGTCTGCCAAAGGCATTGACGGATTCCGCTGTGATATGGCAGAAATGGTTCCTGTAGAATTCTGGGGATGGGTGATTCCGCAAATCAAAGCTGAACATCCGAAACTGATCTTTATCGCCGAGGTCTATAATCCGGGAGAATACAGGAATTATCTGTTCAATGGCAAATTCGACTATTTATATGACAAAGTAGGTCTGTATGATACGCTACGTGCCATTACCTGCGGATGGGAATCGGCAACTGCTATTCCACAACGCTGGCAAAGCTTGGGAGGTATTGAAAAACGAATGCTCAATTTCCTGGAGAATCATGACGAGCAGCGCATAGCTTCCGATTATTTTGCCGGAAACGGCTCAAAAGCCATCCCCGCAATGATTGTATCGGCTTGCATGAATACCAATCCGGTCATGATTTACTTCGGGCAGGAATTGGGAGAACATGGCATGGATACGGAAGGTTTCAGCGGGCGTGACGGAAGAACTACCATCTTTGATTACTGGAGTGTGGACAGCATACGCCGCTGGCGCAATGGAGGCAAGTTTGACAATAAATTCCTGAATGAGGATGAAAAGCAATTGAAACAATTCTATACCCGTCTGCTGAATATATGCAACAGTGAAAAAGCCATACGGGAAGGTGTGTTCTTTGACTTAACCTATGCCAATCTGGCCGGATGGGTATTTAACGAACATAAACAATACGCCTTTTTACGAAAACAGGATGATGAACTGATATTAATTATGGTTAACTTTGACTCCATACCGGCACGTTCAGCCGTCAATATTCCGCAACATGCGTTTGATTATTTAGGCATCCATCGTTATGGAGAATATGAGGCAACCGAATTGCTGACCGGAAACACAGAGAAGCTGACTCTTATGCCGGACAAAACAACTCCCGTATTACTAGATGGAATGAATGGAAAAATTCTGAAATTCAAGCTATAGTTTCCCACCACAGATTACTCAGATTAACACAGATACAGATTGAAATAAGCAATAAATCGTATTTCAATCTGTGTAATCTGTGGTAAAAAACATTTTAACTCTAGGAAAATACAAATTCCTTCATTGTCCTATCTCTTCAACAGACCGATTTTCAAGTTCAGCTTAAAATAATAGACTCCGTTCTCACGTTCCAGATATCCGTACTTATCTTTTTCAGTAGAACTTTTCTCAAACCGGGAATTAACAAACAGGAAATCGGCAAATACCTGACGGTCAACCTTCTGATAACAAAGTACCTCTCCATTACCATTTACAAACAGAAAACCGGATATGGCAGAATCTATCCCATTAAATATCTTGGCAGGACGCATTCCTAAAGCCAAAGCCATAAGAAACTGCTTCATCTTATATTCATAATAACTATGCTTATGGATCAATTCATCCTTTATTTTCAACGGATTGATTTGTTTGATTGCTTCTGTCAGGTCACTAACTTTGGATATGCCATCCAAATGCATGACACGCAACATCTCGCCCAACATACGGGGAAAATGAAGATCTATCATGCAAAGATTACTACGGAATACCTTATCGGCCACATCATTATATTTTAAGATTCCTCCCAAGCGTTCTATCATCAACATACGTCCTGCCACATCATCTTCTTCACCAAAAGCATTAATTTTGTTTACGGTAGGAGTAGCGAATTTAACACCAGTCTGCTCGAACTTCAAATTGGCGGCACGCCCTCCATCCAACAACGGAAACATAGTTCCCAAACGGGAACGAACGCAAAAACCTACCAACGGGGCCTCTATACTGTAAAAAGCAACATAGAAATCAGTACGGTCATCCGTCTTTGCTTCCAAGTCATAAATGGCGACTTCATCTAAAAATTCTTCCACACCGTCGGGAGACATCACATCATTCTCTCGGCTCTCTTTGACAGCAGCAAAAACCAACTCTGCCACAGCCGCAAAATCCCCACGAGGTATCTGCTTATCTATCTTTTCCCCACAAATACGTACGGTCGCCTCATCCTCCAGAATATAACGGCGTGTCCCGTCATGTTCCTCACGCTGTACCATCGCCACAGGAAGCTTTTGCACTTCATTCCTTTTCACATCAGGCGTACCTGCATACACATATCCGTCCGCTAACAAGCGGAAAAAGGCGTAAAGCTCGCCCCACTCTCTCTTTGTCGCTTCAAATGCCATATATTTTCTCTTTTTACTATCGTCTGCTATTTTTTAACGGCTGCAAAGATACGCAAAAGAAGTCTTAAAAAACAGGTTTTCGAGAAACGCAAATATTAAACAATGTTATATAGCATACTTTTTAAGTCTGATTATTTGCTATTTTCCAAAAAGTCCGTACCTTTGCAATGTGTTTTTCATAGTATTAGATTTAAGGTTAACA